>Ga0209611_10002499_pt1 | contig 32329 bp, 23 predicted proteins | sample S1TSphgellanicum_3_FD_187693 | JGI IMG/M metagenome (GOLD analysis project Ga0209611, IMG submission 187693) | Host-associated microbial communities from peat moss isolated from Minnesota, USA - S1T2_Fc - Sphagnum magellanicum MG (SPAdes) (version 2) | ecosystem: Host-associated > Plants > Peat... | reverse complement strand
AACAAGAACATTCTTTTAACGATCCTTGACGTCAACTGCGAGATTGGCGTCAATAAGCGCGTTTAGGTTGCCTTGTTCGAGTACCTGAAGCGCCTGGGCCGGGATGTCATGACACGCCTGCTCAACGTCGTCAGCAACAATGGGTCAGACGCGACGGTTGCTATCACGCAGCTTTTCCAGCTGGTATTACCTTCATCGATTACGAGCAGATGCGCAAGGTCAACCACGTCCGGTGCGCCAACCACTCCATCCAGCTCGTTGTGCTCAAGGTGTTAACGTTCATTAAAGAGCCCACCGAACAGCTACGGGATGCGCTATCAGAATCCGCTGCAACAAAGTCATGCGGTAGTAGTATCGCGTCGAAGTTGCGATAGTTGGGCTTGCCAGCAAGGATCCGACGCACCAGAACTCGCCCACGTGCTGGAACTCGACTCATGAGATGTGCGCCGACGCTTCTGGCAAGCGCGTTGTTTTGGACAGCATCATGGACTAGTACACGGCCGACATTGGCCACGATGCTCTCCCTGACCTGGAATGGCATGCCATCGACGGCATGTCAACGTTCCTTCCCGCGCCGCGCTAGGTCATGGAGAGCCTCGCGGCCGATCACAAGCCGACGTTCGACTTGATGCCGATGTCCGTCTCTCTGCTCTTGAAGCATTGCGATGATAGGAAGCAGCAGCTGCAGGAGATCAATGGCAAGTTGACGACGATCAGAATGAAGGCGGAGCTTGAGAAGTACAGGAGCAAGCTGGTGCAAGAACTGACGATCATTGTAGCATACATGAACCTGCAGATCCCCAAGCCGACTGACCCAGCGGAGCTAAAGTTCATCGTCGATCTCGTTTGCAATTCGCTGCAGCGCCGCTACTTGGCCGAGGTGAGCTCTCACTAGAACATTGAGCACGAAGCGACCAGCAACTTGCTTTTCGCTGCGATGTTTCAGCTGAAACGCGACGTCGGTGGCAATGGCGACAAGGTCGACCAGTATTTGTCGATCGGCGTCGTCTAGTCATCGAGGTTCATCGACGTCTTGTCGTCGTGGTTGGCCCAGAAGGAATCGCTGTCGGGCCACTACCAGATGGCCATGGACTACCACAGAACACCGACGATGTCGACGCCATCAAAGCAGGTCAACAGCGCCACCGGTCGCGAATTCACATGCACCCGACAGTCGTTGTCGTCGTTGGTGTTCATCATGACAATGTGCCTGCGTTCGTGGATGAATGCCGGTATCCTCAAAGTGCCAGCGAATTGAGCGCAGGCAATGGCTGCCCTCGGATAGGACAGCGCCAACAACGTGGAGTCGATCGTCCAGGAGCTTGAGGAGGAGTAGGAGGATTGGGACGAAGAGATCCTTGACGATGGTGTCGTTCAGATGCTCCACAACCGGTTTGCCGACCTGGTCTTTGAGTGCCAAGAACTTTGAGAGCTGAAGATGAAAGTACTGAAAAGAGAGGGAAAAGCCATCAAATGTTCAGATTGTTGAAAACAGTTGAGCAGCAAGGTTGTGAGACCGTGCTGTGAATTGAATCAATCAACAGTCAAATTTCCAACTTTCTCACATGAATTGCTGAAGGTTGCAACATAATAGAGAAGAAGCTCAAGGAATTGTTACAGATGTAGAGATCAATTGTACATTCCTGCCTTGTTTTCTTCCTCCTCTCGTACAATCACTGCTCCTGCAGAATTCAAGCAATTTGTGATCTCGTGAATTTTTCTTCTAGTGCCATCAGATCCCCCTCAACCCACCCACAACATTTGGTTTTAAGATCTTTCAGCTGGCAATGTTTGTTTGATCCATGTGAACTCTGTACGAGATCAGAGCTCCTCTTCAATTTACATCTTGGCCCATCAAAATCTCTTGTTATTACAATGTCTAATAATCCTGCATAATGATCCCTTTCTGCAGCTCTAGCTGGCAGCTAAAAAAACCCACTTAGTCCAACAACTTGCTGCACCCCAAAAGATGAAAGGCCTAGTACCACAAGAAGACATGATCTGCATAAGCTCCTAGATCTCCGTCTCTGCAAGGGGTAAAAGAAAACAACCAATTATAATATTAGCAAAATGGGTTTTAGAATCTGGCTGCAAAACACTTTACTTCTCCAACAAACTTCTTGAATGTCCTCCACAACAAAAGATGAGCTACATGAATCCAACAACTGTAATAACAACAACAACAAACCTTGAATGAATTTGTTGCAAATTCGGACATGGTGTTTTGCGACACCGAGCGCTGCTCTAACAATGGTTAAGTGTTTTGTCTTTTTCTCTCTCCCACACGACGTACACCAGTGAGTCTTATTCTCTCAAGTCGATCTTTGAGTAAAATGTCCCACAGAATACGATTCGAACATTTTACTGGGTAATTACCTAGTTGAAGGGGTAGGGAAAGGTAAAGGTAAAGGTAGGCATGGGCAAATCGGTTAAGGGTAATGGTAAGGTAAAGGTAGGAGACAATGTATTACATGTTAACCTTTTACCCTACCTTGCTGAGGCTTATACATGACTACATTATGATAGTAGTCGCAAGTTGTCTTAATCATCAAAACCATGTTTTGGCGTAGTGCATTAATCACAATAGTTATAACCCCAAGGCTCACTACTGCAATAAAAACATGCATGGGAAGGCACATAATTTTTCACCTTGAGTTTCCCATTGTGTAGTATGCACAAGTTTATGATAATTTAACTTAGGAATTTTGCTTGCTCATTAGATTGTTACTTGATGGTTTAGAAAAAAATTCATTCAAATTATGGATGAAAGTTTCCACTTGGATGAAAGTCAAAAAAATTTTTTAAAAAAAACCTTGGATGGATGGAATATTCCAATTATGGATGAAAATACTTCCAAATGGATGAAAAAATAAATATATAAAATTTTAGTATGTTTTGATTAGTGCCAAAATTGTCCCCTAAGTTTGGAAAATATTTTTAAAAATGAAAAAATAAATGGGAGGTCTAGATTGGACCCCCCAAACTCCACTATCCCTAGCCTCCTTTAGGCTTTGCAAACTTCCAAACCTACCAAATTTGGCAAGTTTAGGGGACCTTCATGGCGATGGCACTGTGGAGCTCCATGTTGTTGCTACCATCGCCCCCCTTCTTTTTAAAAAAAAAATCCCTTCTTTTTTTTTCCTTTTTTCCTCCCTTTCTTCTTCTTTTTGTTGTTGTTGCCACCACATTACAATGACAATGATGATGAAAACAACATGGAGAAAAGTTCTTCACCCCTCTTTTTTTCAGGTTGAAATTATAATTATGTCATTAACGACGATGATGAGTAAGGGATGGAAGGTGTCATGGATGCCAATGTTATGGAGTTCATTCATTTGAATGATCATCCATGACTTGTAATAAACTCGAACTTAATTTTAATTTAGTTTTAGTTCACTTTTAATTAATTTTTAGTTAAATTTTATTTCACTTTCACTTAATTCATAGTTGGTTCACCTCCAATTGACTATTAGTTCATTCTTAGTTAAGTCTTAATTCATTTTTAGTTAACTTTTAGTTATTTTTAGTTAAGTTTTAGCAAGTCCGAATTAACTCCTAATTAAGTCCTAGTTAACCCCCAATTACATCATAATTAACTCTTGGTTAACTATAATTAACTCTTAGTTGACTCCTAATTAAGTCATAGTTAACTTTCATTTAAGTTTTCGTTAACTCATAGTTGATTCTTAATTAGGAAGGTTTTAAAAAAGCTTTTTTACTTGATGCACACATAAAAACCTCTTTGGAAGCTTGCTTCAACTAGGTCCCTAATGGGGTATAAATAGAAGTAGGACCCTTCATTTTTTTCAATTTGTTCATCACCAACCTTAAACACGATATTACGCCATAACCTTGTCATGTTCTTTTCATGTTCATGTTTGCATATGTTAACATAATAAAAATTTGTTTCCATGTTGGTCTTGCACATTTCGTGTTCTTGTTTTGTGTTATTGTGTTCTTATTTTTGAATCACATAATCTTGTTTTGTTATTTGTTTGAAAGTTAGATTTAAACCTTTATTTTAGCCTTTGTTCTTGTGAATCTTTGTGTTTTTGACAATGGGTGCCCCTTTTTTTCTTGGTGAGTTAGTGTTGAAGGTCAAGCAACCAAAAGTTTGAGCTCCTAGCAATGGTGGTGGTGGATTTGACTCCTATTGGTTGTTATTGCTAGTTGTTACACCTACCAAAAGGAGGTATAAAAAAAAATCAAAAAAAAGGGAGAGAGAAAACAAAAGAAATAAGGGGGCCCCTACTATTGTAATAGGGCTTTCTTTAAGTTTTTGATAATCTTGTTTTCTTTTCATTCAAGTTCTAGGGTACTTAAGCCTCGTTTTGGGTTCAATTCTCAAAGGAATTTCACAACGAAAACAAACCAAAAAACATTGTTTTCACGGAGTCAGTTTTTTCAAACCAATAATGCCCCCCCAAATACAATAGAAACTCCCATACACTAACACACAAAACAAAAATTTCTATGCAAAACACAAAACCAAAACCCAATGTTAAACTTGTTAAATTTAGTTACAACACACTAAACAAATTAGACCCTTTTTTGGTGATCCAAAATGAACTCATTTGCAACACACATGAATCCAAGCCTAAAAACATAAAACATGAATGCAAACATAAACACCATGTGAAAATGAAAACTTGTACAAACATTAAAAAAACTTGCAAAACTTACCACATAATGTTTTGGAATTTCAAAGCACCAAAAAAAATTTGAAATCACAAAACTTGGGTTTTATGGTAATCCACAAGTTATTTGAACCTATTTAGATTTGAATTGGTTCACATTGGAACCAATTCACAACTAAACTACACATTAAACTAGATTAATGTAGAATTAAACTAAATTAAACATAATTAATCTAGGGATGAAAGCACAGTAATGTGTACAATTAAAAGTACTTGCAAGTCTACTTGTCAAGTGAAGAAAAAATAGGACCAAAACCCATCACAAGATTGTTATACATTCAATTTTTTTAGTTGAATGATAAATAACAATATACTTTTTCATTATTACGCATTAATTTTAAAATTTTGTATTGTAAAAGTAGGTTTCAAATAAACTTTTAAAAAATGCAAATAACTTTTAAAACCTACTTTCTATAGTGTAAGATTTGATTCAAGTATTTGTCATGTATATTCTACTAAAGAGAAATTACATTTTTTTTTGGGTGATGCCTTTGAATATACAATGATCTTTATGCTATAATTTCATACATGTATATTTCACAAAAACATACATGTATATTCCACCCTATGTTATTTTTTATGTTTTAGGTTACTTTTGACTATTCACATTTTTACTAATGCATGGGCCAACATTGTGACCAAAAATCCATATTGGATTAGCATTTATGTGACACAAACCAATGACATTGAAACACCATTTTGGTTGCAACAAAAACAAACACACATACATCTAGTTTTCCCAATTGCATAATTCATTTGTTTAATAATTATAAACCATCTCAAGTTAATTAAGTTCAATATATAGCAAATTGGGTCCAAAACATAGGTTCCCAATTCAACTATGAACGCAATGTATGCACTACATAGTGAATTGGGTCCATTGCATAATGACCCAGTTCTATTACAATAGAATCAATGAACTATGTTATGAAATGGGTCCACAACATAATGATCTTGTTCACCTTTTATGGATTGAGATCTAAGGCTAGGTAAAGTTATTTCACTATGAAGACCCCATAGTGATTTAAGCTAATGAATTGTGCCCACATTTGTATTATTGTCGATACAAGTTTGAAGTACAAGCTTGTTCCATAGCCTTGTTCTATTCCTTTTGTGTTTATTTTTTCATATTTTATCCAAATAAATATTTGTCTGCATTTTTGTTTTGCACACTTTGTGTTCTTATATTTAGCCTCTTGTGAATTTGTTTTTGTTTTTAGGTTCCATGTTTTGATTTAGATTTAGGTTTGTGTTTCCATCATTTGTTTTCTTAGTTTTTGTGCTCATGATAGTTGTCACGTGTGACTAAAATGTAATTAGTCAACAAAGTCAAACATGGTTGACTACAATCATATTTATGGTGTGTACATTCTAGTGTATAGATGTTCATCTTATAATTAATTTGCAATTATAGTACAATTCCCTAGTTTTCTAATGTGACATTTTATCGATTAATTCCCCATATTTCCATAGGATAATTATAATATAGTTATATATTAATTATTTTGTAGCTTTAGTTGTAAGGAAGTTTAGTTGCTACGGACATAATTTTTCATAATATTACCATGGTACAATGATGGACAATTGAAATGGTAGTTGCAAAAAATTGTTGATTTGAACACAAGTCACAAACACATGGGTTAGTATGGACACGATAATTCCTTGTGTACTATTGTTTGAATTGAGTGACCATATTTTGATTGTTTGCATGATACAAGATTGATTCAATCTTTCAAAGGGTTCAATGAAAATGGATTAAATCTCAACTTAATCAAAACCCCATTAAAGTAATGACCAAAATTCGATCAATTCTCGGAAAACGGCTAGATACTATGGACAAAGTGTAACCCTTGTCTAGGCGAATAAGAACATTACTAAATTGTGGTTGCCCTTGTTCAAAGAGCAAGCACCCCTATCCAAGGAATGATCATAATTCAGTTGTTCCATAAATAGGGGTTTTGATTTCCATTTAAATATCCTTTTAGGTATTTAATGATTTGTAAGGCCTTGGTTGACATGTTCATTGCCATGCTACATCGAACAACTAAATTTCAATTGCTTTGAAAATGATGGGAAGACATGGTCACCATTAGCATGATAATTTTTTTATTTTAACCAAATCAAGTTTAAGTATAAATGGGATGTTAACATTTCATTTTGTCATATGTTTTTAACCTCTCTTTTTTATCATAATTGGTTTTTAAACTTTAGTAGTTTTTTGCAATCAATGCGCAAAATTTGGGTGGAGTTCAAGAAATTGGAAATAAGGGTGTGCATGGGAGGTTTTCCCTTTATTTGAATCAAAGTTACCCTTGCTTGATTACCTTAACCTTACAAAACCAAGGTTGTTATTGGCAATTATTGTTTGGGAAGTGAATGTTGTTAGGTGATGGTACCAAAGGTGTGTGGGTAGCTTAGGGCAACATGTTTGAATCAATGTTCAAGTGCCTTCAATGTTGTAATATAATTTTGCACTTTTTTAATAATATAATAATTTTTTTATTAAACAACACATCGTGACTTGTTTTCAAATTTCAATTGGACACATGTCAACAATAAATTGGGTTGAAACTACATGTATTTATATTGTAGTTTATTATGAAATAAACTTAAAACAATCACATGATATTGTTTGTTTTATTGATAGTTATCATGTTTCTACACACCATAAGGTGAAAATACCAAATTTCATAATTTCAATTTTTCAATTTGGTGACCCAGACTAAGTCAATTGTATTGTTGAAGATGTTTATGGTGTTTGTAGTTCCAATGGACATTATTATAGTCGCTATGGCATGGTCCATGCCAATTGTGATCATGGTGGACAACATGATTACGCATGGAATGACCTTTACAATTATGTCCATGGATGTGATTACATGTTATTTTGACAAGTTCATGTTGATTATAGACACGGTAGTTGAAAATGTAATTATATATGCCATGTTTTCATGTAATGTTTATAACGACATCATTTTTCACAATTATATAATTCTTTCATCATGGTAAGTCTACCTTAATGTCATTTCTTTTCATATTTGTTAGAAGATTGTTCCTTGTGAATGTTTACACATTTAATCCATTCATGTTTATTTGGGTACCCAAATGTCATTTTATTTTCATCTTTTATGATAACTCAAACCTCACAACTATTTACAAATTTCACCCATTACATTATGTTTTTAATGTCAATTGTTTTTTATTTAAATAACACTATTTTTCACAAATGTTTTCACATCTCACCCATGTTACAAATTAAGTTTACCTTCACATTGTTGTTTCTTTTCATGTTTTTAAAAGTTAAAATGCATTCAAATTATAAGGTGCAAGGTGATTACACAACAATAATTATATTCTCTCGGAAGATTATTGGTTCATAAAATGGTGCATATTTTCTTTTTAAGTGCATTTTGTGAAATAAACAAAGCTTCAAAATTATACTTTCAAACCTTCACATTCATTATGTATTCCCACCATTCTATCACATGAACAACTATTGGTAAAAATAATACACATTTATAGTTAGATTAAAATCATATCCTATGTAAAATAAATAAATGAAAAAGTTATTTAAAGTAAGCTGAATTGATCTTGATAGGTTAGAATTATTGGTAGTCCAAGTTTGATTTCATGTCTTTTATTTTTTGTTTTTTTCATGTGTTCCCTTTTTTTTTGCTTCTTCTCATGTATTTGATATATTTTTTGTTTTTGCACCTTGATCTTGTTGGAAAGCTATTGCAAGTGAAAACAACATCAACAAAGGACTAACTAAACATTGAGAACTTAGGCCAAAGCATGAAGAAAAGCCCTTTTTGAATATGTTGACAAGAAGTTGAAGACAAAGAGAAACGTGGGCAAACACAAATTTTGTTGATAGGAGATGAAAAAGAAGAAGGATGATCCAAGGAAGAAAAAGGAAGATGAGAGGAAAATATGTTCCCATTTGCTATTGTTGAATTTCGTGGATAGGTGGTTAAAGGAAGAGAAATAGAAGAGGAAAGGAGTTTGTGTTTAGGTCAGCCATCATTGAATTTCACAAACACGAGATGAAAAAAATTAAAATAAATATCAAATGAGAAAAAAAAAGTCTATTGACAAACAAAATACAAAGAAGAAGGATGGTCAAAGGAAGAAGAAAAGAGTTTGTTCACTAATAAGAGGCAAGACAAAATATGATCATACAAAGAAGAAAAGAGAATGAAAAAGTTTGCTCAACATCGCCAAGCTTTTCTGCGAGTGTGTGGGCTTTCTTTGAATATCCAATTCTTATTTATCTTTTGAATGGAGGTTGTAGGAGAGAAAAGGTTGCAAGAAAAAAACGACTTATCATCTCATGTTAAGTTTTGAATGTTGTGTCCTTGTATGGAGAGGTTTACACTAAACATGAGAGGGCAAAAGTAAACTCAATTATAGGATGACTTGAAGGATAAGTTTACTTGAGCTCCCTTCTACTTTGCAATATCATGAACAATGAAATGATGGCAAAATGACTTGATTTTGTGAAAATTTAATTTAATTCAAATGAAAATATTGAATGACATTCCATATAACTTGAAAATTGAATTGAGTTTCAATTTAATTAAAAATCAAATTAAAAAAATTGAATTGTAATTTATGTACATTAAAGGGTATTCAAATTTTATTGAATTCAATTCATTGTTTAATTGACTTGGCATTCAGTTGATTTGGAATTCATCAAATTCAATTGAAAAGAAATGAGATGCAAATTGGTGTAAAAAATATTAAAAATGTGCTTGTCACTTCCATCATTATTAATGATTATGATGTTTAAAAAAAAACACTCCAAAAAGACACATATCCGAAAAAAAAAGAAAAGAAAAAATCCTTCCATGCTCCACAAAAACAATATGCCATTAATTTTTCATAGCAATACAAATTTACGCAAAAAAAATAAATTGCAATAAAGTTTTATTTTCTCCCCTTTATTAACATAATAATTAAAAAACCTGGGAAAACTCTGTAGGAAAAAAACGTAGGCTGGATTTCTTATTTTCTTCTTCTTCTTCTTCTCCCCTTCCCCACCCCCTCCTCCCGCTTACCGCCGCAGAGCAGCCGCAGCAACAAGCTAGGGTCCTGGAATTGTATGCGGTGGCGTGAATGCGGACCTTTTGATTTGCCCATTTGCCTTGTTCCTTCTCGTCTCCTCCTCCTCCTCTTCCTCCTCCTTCTGCTTCTTCTTCATCAGGTCAAGATTTTACTTCTCGTGTTCCTTTTTTTTTCCTTGTTTTGTTTTTCTATTTCTTGGAATTTTTTGCAAGTGTTTTTCCAAGTTTGCTTGCGCAGTTTTGCTAGTGATGCAACAGGAGCTTTGAAGCGGAGAAGAAGATACAAAGTTCGGATTTATTCTCCTTTTTTGTTTGTTTGTTTGTTTGTTTGTTTTTTTTTTGGGGGATTGAAACGGCGAAAATAATTTCCGCTGGAGAAGATCTGGATAGGGCGGCACGGGGAGAGCGAGGAACTGTGCTTTGTTTGTGCCCGGGATTCGATCGGATTATTTCACCACACAGGACAGATTAGAGACGGGGAGAGAGAGAGAGTTCACCGAATAAGAAGTTGCGCTCGCGAAAGGTAAACTTAACAAATTATTGTCTTGTGGTATTTTTCAGTATTTGTTCTTGCTGAGTGAAGACACAGCTGGACTGCGAATCAAGTTATCCCTGGGCTTCAATCGAGAAGCTTGAGGAAGGATTTCGATGAAGGATTGTTGGTTTGCTGACGATTCTGAAGATATAGTGGTGTTTCTTCCTCTCTTGGTCTCAGGATAGCACAGCAAGCAAGGGTTCGATTCCATCCGAGTATGCGTCAGTAAGAGACGCCGAAATGCGGAAATGATCTTTGTAGCGCTCATATAAAATCGGAGTGCAACCACAGTAAAAAAGAGGCACAAGCTGCACGAAGCTTATCATTGGATCTCAGTTTCCAACACTGACGTGTTCACTTCCAAGTAGGTTTCTTTCGGGCTCTAGGATGTGTCTTGAATGTCGGCGGAGTTCGAGTGCAAAGCTGAGAGGTCACTTCTTGTTGAATGTTCTCCTCATGGACATGTATTATTGCAGTTGACCTCCCCCCCCGCCCCCCCAGGAACCGTCCTTCCTCTAATCAAATCACATGCCTGAAATGGACGTCCGAGGCTCTTATTTTCTCCAGGAGATCAGGATTGAGTTTCATGGAGAAAATCCAAGGAACATGCAAATCTGGTTTTTTTATGTGAGCAATCACAAGGTTTAGTGATAATTGTTTGGTGGGTGCTAGATCTTTTTTTTATTTGATTGCTGTGAGTCATTATAGTGCTGTTTGTAAGAGCTTTGTACTCATGCACATTCATTCTTGCAAAGTTGGTGCAGGATTGCAACTATGAAGGGGGAGGGTGAAGAGGAGCAAGAGGTTAACATTGTCTATAAAACTAAAGTTGTGCAGTTTCTTGGTCGGCAAGTGCCTATTATTCTTCAGAATGACAATGGACCCTGTCCTCTTCTTGCCATTTGTGAGCTTTTGCTCTCTCCCTTTTATACACTTGTTAAGACATGGGACCAGATATCAAGGCTATTTGCCCTCTAATACAAACCTGGCACTAGGTTTTTGCTATTGCTTAGTGATTCAAGAGCTCAATATGTGGTGGCCTGACAAGTATATGTTTGAATCATCGGTGACTTCAGTCGTCCTTAACCTAAGATTAGTGCATTGGTGGGCTTTGTGCAGGTAATGTGCTCTTGTTGAGGAACAATCTGAATGTCAGTACTGATTTGGCTGAAATTTCTTTGCCCGAATTGCTCTCTCTCATTGCAGAAAGATTGCTTGACGTGAATAGTAATATAAAGGTGTGAGACATGACCCTTTGTCTTTCATACCCTAAATACATTATGCTCAGCCACACTTGTTGCTTTGCTACTGCATACTTGGATGTATATATAGTATTTGCTGTATAGATGCACTTTTTGAGTTTTTGCGCCTGGTATTTGTAGGCTTTTATTCTCACAATTAGTCTTGGATGGGTTATGTTAAGCCTTCTGAATTTGTTACAGAACAAAGATGAGGAATATGTGCGCAACCAGCAGCAGAACATTTCAGATGCCATAGCTCTGCTCCCCCGCCTTGCTACTGGCATTGATGTCAATGTCCGCTTTACACAGTGAAGTTACTTCTAAGCCACCTTGTGACAAGTTGTAGTTTTGTTTTCATCTTTGACAACTGGCCTGCAACACCTGTGAGAATGAATTTGTATATTATTTAATCCCTTTTTGCATCAGTTGACTTTTAGCCATGGTCTGGGTGGAGGCCTTGCCAAACTTAACTTTTCTTAGTTGTGAATTTTAGTTGTAGTTGTTGAACTGTTCCTTTCACCATACTCACTAACTGTATGCTCTTCTTTTGGTCTTCATGTATTATTCTTAGGTGTTGTTGGCATGTGAATGACTATGTGAATTGAAAAAGGATTTATTGTCATTCTGGTGTGCTGTGTGGCATGTTGCAGTATACATGATTTTGAGTTCACACCAGAATGTGCAATCTTTGATCTGTTTGACATTGGCCTAGTCCATGGCTGGCTTTGTGACCCCCAGGTGAATACCATTTTCCCATTGTCTCTTCCTGAGCTTTGCCTTTGACCCTTTTTGTTCTGCCATATGAAGATATGTTATGTCCATAAGAAGGTGCACATGTGACTTGATGTGCTTTTGGAAGCCTTGCTTGTTATGTGCAGGATGAAGAGACAAGCCAAATGATAGGCAATCATTCCTACAATGCCCTGGTGGAGAAGCTGGTAGCTTTGCAGGCCAGCAAGGGTGATTCTGCTGCCAATGATGTAACTGGTGCTGTAGAGGAATCTACTGTGGACTTTGTGGCAGCAACAACTGCAACATTAGGTGTGCCTACACCATCTGCCAGCCAACTCTGGTCAAGTGAGACATCCTTTGAGGATTTGTCCTATGAATTGAATCAGGGAGGACCAACTACAGCAGCTAATGAGTCCCCACGGAAGGGTGACACTGAAGAAGCTGCTGCACTTATGCAGGTTAGGTTATACTAGAGACTGAAATGCTGTTGTGTGTATGTAGCCTCGGGTCTGGTTCTCTTGTCTTTGCCTCTTGTGATTGCTGCAGGTTTGGTTCTATGTTGAGCACATCCTTAAGACTGTAATTATACAAGGTTTTGAGTCTTCTTATTTTTAGGATGCTGGTAATTTTGTCTAACACTGTATGTGCCTGCCACTGTGGCTACAGGCATTGCAGCTTTCTCAGAGTGATGGATTGACTCGAGTGGGCACTGAAGATAGTGGCACGTCTGGGAAACATGACACTGATCTCCCAGTCCTGTTGACAACCCATGGCACCTCTCCTCTTTTGTCCTCTCTTTCAGATGACTCAACTGGAAACATTGATCCTCAACTGGAGGTGATTGAAATGCCAGAGGAAGGTACTGAGCTTGGTGAACATGAGGAGAGCATTTCTCTGAACCCTGTTCGTCGTTGCCCACAAGGGCTTGATGTTCCTGTAAGAAGCTTCAAGCAACCAATAGTTCCCACTCCTAGACTCTGGCTGGGAGAGGAGAAAACTGTAAGTGGATCCCACTTTGCAGGGGCTTCAGCTGCCAATGAGGAGGGTCTGCAAGGCCCTTCAAACTTTGAAGGTAATGACAATATTTTTGTGTTGGGGTATGACATCGATCATCCAGTCAAACTGTTGGATGTCGGTGAGGAAGACAGTGAGAGCCAGAGGAAAGCAACAGCAGAAGATCCTTTATTAGGACATGAACACAAGGCACAAATGAATGATGATGGAACCTCACAAAGGTTACATCCAAATTTTGGCACAGATGGATTTGAGAACGTAACTAAGGAACAACTATGTGACACTGATGAAAAAGCCCTACAAAAACATGAGAGGGATTCTACACTTGGAGATAGTAGAAAGCAATTCCTTGTGCGTGGACCAGGGAGCTTAGGAAGTTCACAAAGTCTGGAAAGCTCAGGATTGGATGATGAAGAGCCTTTGTATGAGGGGGAATGTGATTTAGCCAATCAGGGAGTCTCTAAGTACAGTGACAAGGAACCTCTTTATGAGGGGGAGGTGATTTTAGCGGAGAAGGGTGATATTGGTGGGCAGCTTCTTGACAAAAGTGAAGCAGGATCTCCCAATTTTAAGCAGAGTGTCGCTGTTTCTGATAGAGAAGGTACTTTTGAGACTGACCAGTCCTTCCTGTTTGATTGAAGGGTTTGCCTGTGTACTGCACATAAATGTTTCTTTTCTTGTTGAGATAACCCTTAATGCTTAACTCCATTCCGACAAGCAACTGTACCCATCTTTATACCCACAAGTTTGTTTTTGGGATAGACCTGAAGCAAATAATGCAACAGGGTTAGGTCAAAGTAATGACTTGCCCAAGTATTTTGTTGTATCATGCTATGAATGGGTTGCCTAGTCTGTTTATAAGTTTGTCTTCAAATGTTAAAGTATTTTATTCTGGTCGCTTGACAAGTTTTCTTGTTTATAGGGAAAATAATCGAAAACTTTCTGAACAACAATGCCAGCCAGCTGACAGTCTATGGGTGAGTTGATCATTTTATTCTCCACAGAGGACCACTATGCCTTGAATCAAATAGAGTTCATGCCATATGCGGGCTGCTGCTGCTAACCCTTCTAGAGCTTCATTCCAGATGGGTATGCAAAATGAGATCTGCTAATTTCACAAATTTTTACAGTTCATATGTTACATTGCTTGTACCTTTTCAGAGACCAAGACATGATAACAATCACTCACTGCAGTTGTCACTGTTTTTTTCATAGGCTCTTCAGCTTGATTGAGGGTCTTAAAGACCGTGAACTGTGTGTTTTTTTCCGCAACAACCATTTTAGCACTATGTTCAAGGTATGCCTATGCAATGTCTGATGCTGGAAGAATAGGATTGTTTCCTATGGACCAAAGTGTTCCCTGTGTTCTTTCTCTGAAGTAACTTATACCCAGAGCTTTGTGTTATGTAATGAGCTCAGTCAATACAGAAGAGGCCTCTTGGAGTGATTTTGTTCTCACTACTTATGTACAATTAAACTTGTCAATTCAGGCAACTGTTCAAACTGGAATTGTTTGTTGACAAAGGTCTTACAAACTCTGTTGCAAAATAGGAAGAGTAAACCTGTTACAAGAGTCCCACACAGTGGCTGAAATCAAGGACTCCATTTCAGCTAAATCTTGTATACATGTGATATTTTTTTGAAGTATGTGGTATGAATTACTGTTTTGCAGTTCAACAGGAGACTTTACTTACTGGCCAGTGACCAAGGTTACCTTAACCAGCCTGACCTAGTATGGGAGGAGCTGAGTTCGGTATGTCCTTAATGCTCTTTTCCCTTTGTAGGTCCTCTGTTCAAACCTTGTGTTACAAGCCTCAACAGCTTAAATACAGGAATGTGAAGAGATTGGCATGTTATGAACCTTTTATCAGATTCGCTTGATTACCATGAGAACTCAAGTCCAGTAGGAGGACTTGTAGACTGTTATTGTACTATTTGATGTTCACCATCATGGCCTGTATTGTTTAACTCTCTCCTGTTGGTTACTGTTGCCAGGTTGATGGTGACACAGTTTTCACCACAGGGTCCTTTTCGGTATTCCAAGCAGACCACCGTAGCAACACTTGGAATGAGCAAGATGCAGTGGCTGCTACTGCGGTATGTCTTTTGACACTCTGTTACAGTGTGAGTATAAGTATTTTGGGCTTGGAGATTGGCCTGTTTGCAATGGTTTCTGTCTAGATATGACATTGTTCCTTTTATTTCTGTGGTTGTCACAGTAGAGTGACAGAGAGTGCTAACAGAAGAGGCCTCTCATACATCTGTCTTATGCAGTCCTCTTGTGCAGTCCATGGCTTATGCATTGATTATCTGCTTGTTGCTGGAAATGGATCTAGGACTATATGTCATCACACAACAAACCTGCAGATCATGGTGGCCGTTCCATCTACAAGTGAGCAAAACTCTACTGTGGACAATGGAAGATGATTCTTTGAATAGTATGTTTTGCACTGAGTCTTGGACAGAGGTTTTGAAGAAACCTTCAAGAGTGGGGAGATTTGTTTATCATAAGCATACCGTGGCCTAGAACTGAGACTCATGTCTTGCTCCAATGTACAGCTCAGATTTGGAGTTGGCTATTGCCCTGCAGCAGCAAGAGCTTGAGCAGCAACAGCAACCACGGTTGGCTGTTTCCTCTCCTTCTCCCCCAGCATCACAAACATCTTCCTCACTTGGGCCCAGTCGCATGATCACTGTATGTTATTATCTGAACTCAAGTTTTCAGTGGTTGTAACCCTGTTTTGTACTGCTATGTCCCTTACAGTGAGGCAGAGTATTGGTAACATCTGAAGAAGAGAAATATCTCCTTGTGAGTTTGGTAACTGATATCCTGTTCTTTATATCAGTGTGCATTAGATGCCTTTGGCCTCACCTACTTTATTTGCTTAACACAAATGCAGTAAGGTCTTGGTTGCTTGTGGAACCCTCTGTAGTTATGGCATATTGAACAGATTAAGCTGCATAGAAGGTTGCTGAACTGAGATTTGGTTTGCTTTATTTTTTTTATTTTAATTTTTGGTATCTTGACTAGGAAGACAAGTAAGATATGCTTTGTTTTGGTTTGATGGAGCAGAGGAGTACTTTTAACAAGCAGATCAATATGCGCCTTGCAGGGACCAGCAAGGCCGTCAACTGCGAAACCGGAAGCCACAAAAGCAAAAGAGAAGTGTACCATAATGTAGACAAGCTAGCTGGCAGCACGTATGTTATGGACAACTTAATTCTTGTCCAGTCATAGATAGTACATAATCTTTTTGGCAACTCATTTGAGCCTGTACATACTTTTGCAAACTCCACACCTGTCTTTGTATTTTCCATGCTTGAAATAGCTGGATCCTTGAACCTTCCAGGAGAAATTTAGAAATCCAGCATCATTGATTTGTGCTGGTTGTCCAGGAAGGAAGACATGTGTCAGCATTGCACTGCTGTGATGCTGTAAGACTCCAAAGCCTGATGGGACTCAATTCTGTCAAGTAATGGGTTCAGCCTCTTCATTGTTGGTCATGCTCTAGTTACAACTTCACATGTGGCGTTTTCACTTCTGCAGTTGCATGTGCCTCTTACTCCATATATAATAATGTCCACTGTGTTACCTTCTGTCGTTGAGTTTTTGGATGAATCAGTCAAGGCAGCAACTCTGCTATACAGAATGCATCCAGATGTGAAGGCTTTTTGTTACTAGTTTCTTTGCAATTAATGGTAGCAAATTTTTGGGTACACTTGGCATGCACACTGACGTGCATTGACATTTCTTCTGCTCATAATTTTCCAGCATCCATGCCTACAGACTGAACTCATGTGCTTTGGGTTATAATGGACAGATGGAACCCATTGGAAGTTGCTTAAGGTTCTTCCAAGCTGTGAGAAGCTTTGCATCCACGTTGACACGTGACACTTTCTTCCCTTTCTGAATGAACTTTTTGCTGAGTTGGGTCTGCTGGGCATCATAGACTCCAGGCAATGTCTCATATTTTCCCCTCTTTTCCAACTTTCAATTGTAAATTCATCTGATGATTGGCCTCATGTGATGAGGGATTTTCAGCAGGGGACCATGGAGCCTAGCCTTCACTAAACCCCATGTAATATGAAGTGCTGTACTGATTACAGGAGGTGATCTGAACTGCTTACAGAGCAAGCCAGCATAGACCACATTGTTCTAACGGATATGTACCACTTTCTCATGCAGTTGTACAGCATTCAAAGAATTGGAATTCTGCTAAGCAGAGATGGAGATGGGGCATAATTAAGTCATTGTGCATTCACAGATTGTGATAAAGCAATAAGGACACAACCTGAGGGCTTCAAGCTTACCATTAAAACAACAATGGATTTTTGAAGGAGCCTCAAAAGCATGTACAACTCTTCAGCTAAGCATTGGAGAAACCTGGCTTCTCTATGTGACTGTTTGTCAATCCATTTGATGATGTTTTTTGGGTTGTATAATGCCTCAAAATAGATTTTCTCCAAAATTTGATAATTTTGAGCTGACTCCAATATATTTAATAACAAATTTGAGGATATTTTCAAAATAAAAATGAAGAAGGAATTGGTATGTCTAATAACAATTTATGCATTACTTTTAATTCTAAATGGGTTTGAGATAATTATGATTTCTTTGTTTCATTTTCTTTTCTCATCTTTTTAGTACCAATCAAAATTAAAGATATTCGTAAAGTCAGGAAAAGACAGCACGAGTACCCTTAGTTTGGTCATGCACAGGGCGAGATTAAAAAAAAGACCTGCAAAAAAGTACATTAGCATTAAGTAGGGGGTGAAACTCAGAAAACCATCAAATTTGATGGTTCCTGAGTTTCCCCGTCTTTCTTTTCTCCTGAGCGCCTCCACTGCTGCTACATAGATTTTCACTGTTCCTACCTGTACAGCTACTATAATTCCTCTCGAACATTGTGCATTAAATGCCTGAGATTCAGCACTTCGTACTGAGTTTCAGTATTTCATACTAAGATTTAATAAAATTTCCTTACTTTACACATACCACCAAAAGAGGGAGTAGGGGGTGAAAGGAGATCCAAAGACAGGGTGAAGACAGGGTATCTCTATTATAAACTCTTAACGATTTCAAGATATTTAAAGCCTTCTTTAGTTATTGCATGTCTCCTCAGGAAATATTGCATTCAAGAATGGGGAGAAAAAAAACTACATCCTTTGAAACAAACCTTTATTCATCAAAAGAATTAACTCCTCTAGAAAGGAGAAAATTTTAAATAGCTTCAGCAACCCCCCCCTTTACTCAACATGAGAAATAACACCTGTGAAAAAGAGAGAGAAAAAGCATCTGTTGCTTTCCCATAAAAGTCACTTTTCATTATTTCAAGTTGTTCTCAAAGGTGACAATGTTTTATCCCATATCTTTTGTTCAATGTTAAATTTTCAAAAACTATAAACATGAAAATGTAAACCTTATTCACTTCCCTTCAAATCTTGTTCATAAATGATATTGTGTGTTTCTTTTCTTCTTTTGTTGTTTCAAATATATTTCATTTATTACAATTTTTTTCAATTCCAAGGTGGAGTTTGATTACTTTTTAGTATGCCTTACATGTGCCTTTTACACAAGTTAAATTGCTCTTCCATATGCATGTCACATATTTTGATTGTGTTTAACAGTGTTTTTCTTAGTATTTTTCATTTTTTTTTTTTTTTTCAAAAAAGAACATCGAGTAACATGAGAAAGATGAACAGATACATTTTTGCTCAATATGAGGAATTTTTTTCCCCCTTTTCTTTCCCGGCATTTGAGAAAAAAATTAGGCAACTACTTGATGTTTTTCCTTCCACATTTGGGAAAAAGAGCATCAAGTGGCTGCTTGATGTTTTTTTGGCGGGCATTCTAGGACATGTGGAAAGAAGAGTCTAAGCATGAAGTGGTTGCCTGACACTTCTCTTCCCACATTTAAGGGGAAAAACATTAGGTGGTTCCTTAATGTTTTTTCAGATTTGAAAAACAAAACAAAATAAAAATTATTTTTTCAAAGTGTGAGTGGCCACCCTCAGCTTCTCCTTGCACATACATGAAGAAGATCATTCGGTGGTTGCCTAATTTTATTTTTCTTTCTCATTTTCCCGAAGGAAAAAACATTGGGTAGTCACCTAATGCCTTTCCTATCACATCTAGGAAAAAGAGCATCAGGCGGCCACCCAATGCTTTTAAAAATATATATGTTTTCTTTTGAATTTATTTTAATGGGTGTTGAAGAAAAAGCTTGGGGTGGCCATGCAACGTTTTTCATCCCACTTCCAAGAAGAGAATTGGGTGGCCACTCAACATTTTTTTTTAATAAGTTTTTTTTGTTGGACACATTTCAAAAAAAAAAACATTGGGTGGTTGCTCAATGTGTAAAGCATCATCAGTTATTTTCTTGTGTATATTTTGGTCCCCCATTGGTTAAAGAAATCATGTTCGTTGACATTGCAGCAATGTTGTAAGAACAATAACTTAAACAATTTGAAAGATATTTGTTAACATGTTTGACCAAAAGTCACCCACCAGCTTATCCTTCCTCATTGCCATTGTCATTACAATGTTGTCCTTCTGCATTGTCATGACAATGTTTTACTTAAGAAAAGGGTCTGCTGATACACCCTTTTCCTATATGTAAAACATCATCTCTTTTTTTCATTTGTATATTTTGGTCCCTCATTAAGCCAAAAAAATCTTGTCTGCTGATGTCACAATAAGAGTAACTTACACAATTTGTAAGATATTCATGATGATGTTCTATGTAAGAGAAAGGTTTGCTAATAGACCTTTCTCTTGTACTTTTGTCCCACACCCACCCATGAAAAAGAGCCTTGAGGTTTAAATTTTTTTTTTTTTTTTGAGTTTTTTGTTTTTTGTTTTGTTTTTTTCTTGTGCATTTGAGGAAAAACCTTAAGCAACATGCAATGGTTTTTTTCTTAAGGCATTCAAGAGAAAACATCAAGGCCATTCAATGTTTTTCCCTCCCACATCCTGAATGATGTTTCAAGTTGTTTTTCCAGATGGTTAGGAAAAAGTTTGGTAGTTTTTCTGTTTGGTTATTTTTTATTCCTTTTTTGTTTGGAGGATGGAAAAAATCAAGCTGAATCCTCTTTTCCTATATTGGAGAAAAAAGAAAAATATTGAAAAATGACTTAATACAAAAAAAAGAGTTAAACCAACTTTTAATTAAATTAAAAATAAATAAATGGATGGAGTACTACCAAAACATGTGATGGGAAAAGGAAATATGGTTTTTAAAATGTTATTTTTTAGTCACACTATTGGTAAATGTGACCCAAAGCATTTAAAATTTATTTAGAATTTCAATTTTTTATGCAAGGAAATTTTCCATTGAAATCACCAAGAAATTGATGTCTTTTGTGATTTCTAATTCATCTAAATGAAAAAGATCATGGAGTGGTTGCCCAATGTTTTGCCTTCAACCTTTTGAAGAAGAGCATTAGGCAAGCATTTGATGCTTTGCCTTCAAGCTCTTTAAGAGGAGTAGGGTTTAGTGGTTGCCTAATGTTTTGCCTTCAACTTTTTTAGGACAAACATTAGGTGGCTTTTTGATGCTTTTGCTCCAACCTTTAAAGGAAGCATATTGGGTGATGTTTTTCTTCCAACCTTTAGATAAAGAAAATTGTTGGGCATCCCCAAATATTTTGCCTCCAATTGTTGAAGGAGGACCATTGAGCAATCGTTCAATGCTTTGCCTTCAACCTTTAAAGGAGTGTTAAGCTTCCATGTGATGCTTTTCCTCTAACATTCAATACATCAAACATTGGGTAATTGCCCAAGCTTATTTTCATTTAAAAAAAATGTTTAAAGGAAAACATTGTGCCAAAAAAAAAAACTCTTCCATTTTTTTTTGGTTTGTCAAAGATATGGGAAAACATGTTGTGCAACTTTCTTATAAGAAAATGAATTATTTTTTTTCATATTGTTGATTTTAAAAATTAATTTAAATCTTTAATTGCTTCTTCAAAAATGAAATCCACATTTTTAAAGCTATTGAGGTGTCGTCAATAGTAGTTTTGTAACACCTCCATTCTAAAAAGTTCGTGGAAATGGTCATGTAATTGATATCATCATCTCACCAACTAGTGAATTGCATCGCAATGTTTGTTGTTCAAATTCAAAGGTTGAGAAATCCAGCTTTCTTCATAGTACCATTGCAATTAATGATGAATGTGTTAATGATTGTTGAGGGCAAATGGTTGAAAGAAATTGTGCATATGATGGAGTTTGCATTCCTCAATTTGCCCCATCCTAAACAAGTTCAACTTATTTCAATTTTGGTTGGTGGTAAATTCTTATTGTCACTTGTATCTACTTTTTTGGTTTTAGTCAATGAAAATCTATGTAGTAGTAGTGGAGTTGCCCAAGAAAAAAAGATAGGGTGAAACTTAAGAACCATGAAAATTGATGGTTTTCTAAGTTTCACCCCCTATTGAATGCTAATGTAATTTTTTATAGGTTTTTAAAAATCTCACCCTGTGTATGACCAAATTTAAGGTACCAGTGCTATCTTATCTTGACTTTACTTATATCTCTATTGTATGTGTACAAAATTCATTCATGTTTGGTGTCTATGTTTTTGAACAATTTATAAACTATAATTCAACATTTTTTAGAACATTGTCTAATCATCATTTTGAGAGATTTTAATGTTGACATCCTTGAAAGCAATAATTATAAAAAATATAAACAAGAACTATTAAATTACATGGAAAATTTGAATTCAAGTCATAACTCAGTGGAAACATCACAAAATCCATATCTCAACTAGACCATATATGGGCAATGTCTGTGGAAATGAATGCAAATATGTGTGTAATAAAAGCATATTGACTAGATTTTTTCAAACCAATTTATATTGCATTGAAACTAATAAACATACATCCAATGTATAACAAGAAACCATTAATGTCTCCATTTTTCTAAGGTTTTAATTTGTTTGATTATGTGTGTACATGTTATTTTTTCCATTTGGTGATCATTAAATGGTTTCATGTAACGCCACTAGATGTTTCATCATTTATTGCACAAAGCACCTATTGGTCACTAGATGCAAAGGGCGCATTATGGCCTAAATTTTTATTTATTTAGTTTTTGGAAACCATGATCAAAAAACATTTTCATCTAGCAGTCACAAGATGCAAAAACAATTCTAAAGACAAGTTTTCTATCTAGGTGGCCCACCAATCACAACAAAACAATGAAAACCATCATTCATTCAAAACCCTAAACCCAAAATGCACAAAGAAATACATTACGTTATTTCATCAAATCTTCAAACAAGCTACCACTTGTTTCAAGCATCTAGGCATTGCACATAATCAAACCCATTCAAAAAAATTACCTACATTGCAAAACGAAAAACTTTGTTCTTCTCATAAAGCTAACAAACTTTTAACCAATTTAATTCAAGAGTTCAAAATAATCAAAACATTTACATTGTATATTCTTGCATGATTTCATGTAGAACATTATTTTAAGATAGAGCTTCTTATGGTAGATTTGATTGTTAACCTTTTTTGAGGAAAAATATTGGGAACAATTGTTGTATCTTTTAGCTTCCATGGGGACCATTTAGATCAATAAATAATAACAATTTGGGACTTTTTGGCAATCCTCATTTGGATACTTTAGCAATCTAGATAGGTGTTTATTTGTTTGGATGTGATTATCTTGTAATTCAATTTTTTTTCAAATTGTGAATTGTTGTGCATTACCATATTAGCACCACACCTATTGTTGTTCACATATAAGAACTCCCTAACTAGTGCATCATACCTAAATTGCCCTTAAAATAAAACTCACTTGCAATAAGCAAGAATCCAAGCCCAAAACTTAAAATGAAAATAAAACACACAAACCATATGCTAAAGAAATTTCATAAAAACACATGAAGACTTGCAAAGCAAAACACACTATGTCCTAGAATTTCAAATCACCAAATGTGATTTAAAAATCCATGCCTCAAAATTTTATCCCAACACCAAATAGCCCAAATTATTTTCCCATTTGAACCAATCCTAAGTGAAAACACACTTGACTATGCTAACTTAGCTTAGCACTAAACAAATTGTGACTTAACATGGTAACTAACCTTACATTCCTAACAAAACCCCCTTCCTTTGCTTTTGGTACTACCAAAAAGCCCTAAACAAAGTGGTGTGCACATATGTTGTTTGGTAATTTTTGAATCAATGGAGCAAAAGTTATTAAATTTTGAGTGATTTTTGTGTATGTAAATCAATAAAAAGGCTTTAAAATGACTTTTTCACAATTGGGTTTCAAAAGAATAAAGCTCTCTTCAACTAGAATACCATAGTAGCTCAACAAATTTGGCACTAATTAAACAATTTTTCAATTTGCCAAAATTAAAAATATATATAATGCATGAAACGCCGAAATTTCAGAATTTAATAATGGGAAGCAAGTCCAAGTCTCATTCACCTTCAAATTAGGCATGTCATACAATGCATAAGAATGAAGAATTCATGTTAAGGCACATGCAAACAAGAACTAAGAAATATAGCAAATGAATGATGTGCATGAAAATGAATTAAAAATGATTTCTTTCTTTCATTCATGTTCAAAAATATAAATAATTTTATGATGTATGCCAAAAAAATTGAAAATTAACATTTAATGCACTGAAGTGCATTTAAAAAATTAAAAAAATAATTTGGTGCTAAAGCACTGAATCCAATAGTATTGGGATAAGTGAGCTTACAAATGTGAAACAAATATGGAATAAGGGTTTCACATTTCTAAGCTCAACCCCTAATTGAAATTTTGAGTATGGGTTAGGAAGAGAAGGAAAGCAGTTCATATGTTAGCTAGAGAGTCTCCAGAACTATAATCAATAGGTTTCAACTTTGTCCACTCTCACACAAAATGTAACATAAAAATTTGATGTAATATGCATGCAATCTGCAAATAACAAAGTCAAGTTGAATGCATGGTTGAAGTGTATTCTGGTTGAGGTTCTCATTCAATTTTGTCATATGTGCTACAATTCACAGGCCAGACAAGAATATTGAATCATGATTCCCTGCATTTGTAAGAATGCCTTCCACCAAGAAATATGATGGATTAAGGACAATCAAACTTCTTGAAATCATACTCTAAAAATTTCTTGATTTCCTATATTACTTAAGGGTCTAACACCTGAATAATCACTCTGTTATGGATTGGTATCAAGATTATAAAGTGAAGTTTTCTGTTGCACATTAAAGTTTTATGCCTTGTGTCTCACTTTGGGGGTTTGGCACTTCGTCTGTCAATTCAGAATTTGGAGTCTCTCATCTGTATATGAAGTTTTGTGCATCTCGTGTTATTTCAGAGCTTGTGAAACTCATTTTGAAGTTTTGTCCCTCTCCTCTCACTTCTGAGTTTGGTCCCTCCCATCTTACCTTGAAATTTGATGTTTCCCCCTTAAAGTTTGGCACCACTCTCATGTTGAAGTTTGGAGCCTCCCTCATTACTTCAAAATTGGGTGCCTCCCGCATCACTACCTGTTGTGCACAATAAAAAGCATAAACTTGATGTGGAAATTCAGTAGCACTACAGCAGACTAGAAATGCAATCCTTCACTACTACAACATCTTACCAAGCATGAGAGATACACCCATCACCTGTTCTGAACTCATAATATATACCATCCATGGTCAATTTGAAGGGGAGTCTGTGCATTACCTTTTCATCTACTGTTCCCAGCCTTGCTTCAAAGCTGTTCACCACTGCACAGCCAGGCCTTTGATTCAAGCTCAAACATCGCCCCAAAAATCCTTTTCTCAGAACTGGCTGTAAACACCAACAGAAACCAAACATATCTATGAGATTGCAGAGAAGTTTTTACAATAAAACTTTGAAGGCAAAACGACAATGACCCAGAGTCCCTCACAAAGTGTTAGGGCTATCACGTTCATCATGAATAGCCATGATGAGTTGCCATGACTGGTGTCATGAAACCTGGTTCAAATGTCCCTTATCACATGAATGATGAGGCAAAAGTGATCAAGCAATTTGTGGAAGAAACCAAGGTATGAAGCAAAAGTGATCAAGAAATTTATGGAAGAAACCAAGGATGATTAAGCAAAAATGATCAAGAAATTTGTTGAAGAAGCCAAGGGATGATGAAGCAAAAATGATCAAGAAATTTGTTGAAGAAACCGAGGATGATGAAGCAATTTGTAGAAGAAACCAAGAGATGAAGCAAAAATGATCAAGAAATTTGTTGAAGAACCCAAGGGATGAAGTCAAAATGATCAAGAAATTTGTTGAAGAACCCAATGGATGAAGCAACAATGATCAAGAAATTTGTTGAAGAACCCCAAGGGATGAAGCATAGGTTTAGGGTTTAGGGTTCAAGGTAGGAGATGCAGGAAGCAGCAGCAACAGGTTTGAGATGTACGTAGAAGAAGGAACATCAGCAAGAACAATGTGGTGTGGGAAGAGGTCTCTAGTGAAGAAGGTAAAGCAATTTTATGAAGAGGAAAAAGCTTGAGAGCATGATGAGAGAGAGGGAGAATTGAAGGAGATAGATGTTTTGTACCAGGCATCTGCATTGAGTACAAGAGTTTTTGGATCTGGACATTGTTTTCTGCTGCTGCTGCCGCTGCTGCTTGCTCATCATCATGTTGGCTGCTGCCTCTTCCACGAGCTTGATGAGAACTTCAGGAGTCTTGTTGTTGTTGTTGGTTTGCAGCCTGCTGCTATTCCTGTGACGCTGCTGCTCTAATTTGGGTCCCCTTTGCAGTTCGATTCTGAACCTTCCGGATCCGTTGTTGATGATGTATTGGTGGGGGAAAGCTATGGTGGGAATCCGTTGTTGTTGTTCCTTTTTCTGTCGTTGCTGCTCCTTGGGTTCTTGATCTCCTCCTCCTCCCGGCTCCCAAGAGTATGGGGCAAGCAGCGACGACGGCGTCATACAGTCGTTGCTGCTGCTGCTGCTGCTGGACGTGGAATTGGCTCTTGATCCGTCACGCATGCCAAACTGCGGGGGGATGGAAAACTCGTGCATGATGAGGGGACCCACTTCTTTAGGAAGTCTTCCTCTTCTTACTTGCGAGAATTCGACGCTGTTGTTGTTGTCGCCGAAGACAAAAGAGGAGGCGATGGGTGAGAAGGGAAAGTCCTCCTCATCGTCCACAGTATCTACCACCTCTTTTTCTTCTTCTTCTTCTTCTTCTTCTGCTCTGTCATAGGCCTCAAACTCGGGCTCGCCCACACTCGGTAACGATCCTCCTGACGATTCCCTCTCCCATCTATGCCGGCGGCCATATATATGATCCCCGCTCCTAGTGTAAACAAATACCTCTTTCATCATTGACCCTGTAGCAGTTCTGTGCACTTCCCTCGCAGCAGCAATCGGAGCAGCGGCGGCGCACATCCCCCTCGACGACGTCGGAGGAGGCGGCGGCTTTGGTCGTGTCTTGGACAACTTCGTGAGCTGCGGTGGTGGTACGTCTCTGGGCTTCTTCTGCGCCACTATCGACAGGTTCCACGAGTTGCCGTTTGACGACCAGCGCTCGTGGGTCATGAGCTGCTGCTGCTGCTGGGTCTCGTGCATTGTTGCTGCAGGATGGGCGGATGCGCGATGGCTGTCGTCGTCGAAGATGATGTCGTCGTCGTCGTCGTCTTCAGGGAATGTTATATGAACAGAAGAGCCGCCTGAGGCGATGCTAGTCTCGGGCGCGACGTTGTGATCCAGAGTGCTGCTACCGGGTGAGGAGATGATGATGCTCTCATTCTCGTACCTGAGATCGTCATCATGATGCTCCTCGTAGTTGTAGTATCTGACGTTACGTTTCTCTAAATATTCTGAGTCCGGAGCTTTCCCGACCCGCTTCCGCATGAACTTCAACCCATCGGCGGAAATGCTGAGCCGACTAAGGTTGTCACACAGAAGAAGAGATCCGCTCGTGGGTCTGCTTTCTGGAGGCGCCGGCAGACTAGCCTGATTGCAAGTGTCGAAACCGTGGGGGCGCTTGGGCTTCCAGGAATCTGAGCAGACCTGCAGTATGCGCTTGCCATGCTCGCGCTCCCATCTAAATGGAGGCGGCGCACAGCTGCTTCCCTCCACGGATCGGAACGAGGGAGTTGCGCCGAAGGAGTTCAAGGCACTGGTGTTGTTGGAAGTATTGGAGATGGTGGTCTCGTGGCTGAAGAAGAGATTCTCCCTCCTGTCATCGACGTCGCGGGGGCCCATTACGCGCACCACCCCCATCATGCTCCTCCGCTTTGAGATTTCAATCCGATGAAGTCTCTGGCCTCCTCCGGGAGCAGCCCCGCTTGGAGGAGAAAGAGGAGGAGTCCCGCTGCAACTTGGAGCTCTGCATGGATCCTCCGCAAAAGCTGGAGCTTAGGAAATCTAATAACTCTTGGGTGAAGAAGATTCGAACTTGGGCAGAATTTCTCCAGAGCTCCTCCTCTTGCTCGGAGTTCTTCATCATCCTCTTGAGATCTGAGTTGCTAAGCAGCACTGATCTTGGCTCAATTTCCCAAAGCCCAATTGTTTTCTAGACTAGAAGGAGCTGCTGGACACATGCATGTCCTTTAGCACTAACCAAAGTTCTGCACAACTGAAGAATGTCTCATGCGTGTAGAAGAAGAAGAACAACAACAACAACCACAACAAGAAACACCAAAGTTAGCACCTGTTGCAACTGTGCAAAGTGGCTGGTGATGAGCTGCTGTTAGCTTTAATTGCTGATTCTGGCGACTACTTCACCAACTCCTGCAGGAGATTCATTTCGCAAAGATTACAAGGACTTCTGGCATACCCACAAACAAAAACAACAACGACAACAACTTCAACCAGAACACATAGAGCTGCTGCTACTGATGTCCGGGATGTTCCAGACTAGAGACCCAAAAAGATGCAACTGCAGCAGCTGAGCCAACTAGCAAAGACAACAAAATAAATAAAAGCATTAAGCTCAAACCCAGTAACTTTTCAAAAACCCCGTCAGATTCTTCTTCCCAGGTAGACTCAGCCCTCCCTCCTCATAAATCTCGACTAGAAACGATCACAAGTCCGTTAACGGATTCTCTTCTCAGTTCATGTGTGCACTGATCAACAATGGCTCAAAGCTGCTGCTGCTGCTGCTGCTGTGCACAATCTGAGATTGCAGAATTCTTACAAAAAGCTTTCCAAGATGATGCAGGGACTCGGCGTTGCTAATCCAGCGGAGCTTAAAAGGAAGACTTGGCGGTTTGCTCGCTTTCTTGGCTATTATTCTACCTATTCTTCACTTTCTCTCCTTTCTTCAAATAAACAAAAACACAAGCGGCTCTGCTACGAGAGGCTCTCACTCTCTCCTTGAAAATAGTAAGGTAAATTACATTTAATGTTCTACTATGAACTTGAGTTATATTGGATGAAAATTTGTTGGCCTTAGGATATTATTGTGTTTAGATTCATTATAGAGTATACCCTAGTACTTTGGCCCCAATTCAACATTAATTATAGTATTTTAAGAATTGTTGAAATTTTTTTTAAAATATTTCTTCCAAATCAAAAAATATTGTGAAGGATAATAGTGAAGATTTAGGAATATTCCATTTGTTTTGAAATGAAAATTTTCAAAATTAATTAATTAATTATTCAATAGACATGTGTTGAAATGTCCAAGGTACTATGGTAGTAGCTTTAAGGAATTTTTAGACCCCTAGGTACTAGGTCTATTTTTATATGAGGATTTTTGAAAGATTTTATATTTTGGCTTGTGTTGAAACTTGAGATTAGTTCCTCAGTTATAATATTTTGAAGGATTTTGGTTTCATTTAGAGGATTTTTTTGAAGATTATATTTTTGCATGGTGAAATATTTGAGTTTCGATAATTCTTCTTTTGCCTTCAGATATTTTTTAAATGTAAATGGCAAGGCCATAATGTGACACACCCTCTTGTTAGCTTTATGAAAGATCATGAAAATACTTTTCTCACATTTGTACTAAGAAATAAAATTTTCTAATCCTTTTAGAATTCATTGTGAATATTTGAAAATTGAAACCATAGTTTTATTGTCTTTCTTTTAGCCATACAAATGCATACAAAGTTGTAAATAATAATATTATATAAGAAAATGCAAGCTTTTCAAACTTGAATAATGTAAACCATTTTTAACAATGTGCATGAGGTATTTCGGCGTTTGAAACAAGCATCAGTATTGAATGAATATAATTTAGATGAAAAGATTTTTATTTTTAGTCTCATTTTCATTTTTAAGTTTGAAAAATTGACAATTCTTATATTTATTTTTATTTGAGTTTAGGGTTTTCCATGAAAGGTGTTTTGTTATTGTGTTTGACGGTGTATGTGGATAAAAAAATCATCCAAATTTTTGTTTGTTTTGTTATTGATGTTTATGATTATTTTTTTTCACATGGTCCATGAAAAAAAAAGTAAAAATACAAATTTAAGCCACAAGGTGCCAACATTTTGGGAGTAATTAATTAAGTGGAAAATGCAACATTAACATGCATATAATTACAAACATTACACTTTAAATAAATGGAGACATTAATAGTTTTTTTGTTATACATTGGAAATGTGTTTGGTAATTTGAATGCAATATAAATAGGTTTGTGAAAATTTGACCAATATGCTTCTATTACACCAAATTTGCATTTATTTCTAAGAACATTCACCCATATATGCTCTAATTGAAATCTAGCTTTTGTGGTGCTTTCACTAAATTGTAATTTTAATTGGAATTTATTCATGAAATTTAATTGTTTTTCTTTATTTTTTGCTTGGTTATTGACTTTAAAATGTCAACATTAAAATCTCCCATAATGATAATTGGATAATGTTTGGGAGAATGTTGAATTATAGTTTGAAGATCGTGTAGGAATATAAACATGAATAAATTTTATACACACATACAGTATGTATTACTTTTTTTGTATTAATATTAAAAATTATACTATATATTATGAACTATCATTACTTATTATATTGAAATAATTTAAGTGCATGTGTATGTCATACATCATCATTAACCCTTGATTGTCATGGATTGAAATATATGAATACTTTGATGAATTTGTAAATTTGTGCACATTTGTTGATGCATGATGTATTATTGTTTCTGTAAGACATAAAATATGAGGCATTTAAGGGTTATGATTATGATAGATGTATTCGTAATGTTGGTTTAAAGAAATTGTATTCAAGGTTTGTATAATTACATGAGAATTATGTAAGTTTTTAAATTGAGGAATTAATGGTATTCAAGTTACAATTGTTTTCAATCTAGTCATTTGAATATGTATTTTTGGATCCACATAGAAATTTTCGTGTTGGAAAGGAGCTAACAAAAATAATTTTTTTTGGCTTGGATACAAAATAATGCTGAATATATTCACCCATTTAAAAAATGTTAGTGGGATCAAAAACCAATTCATCTAGTGATAATGATGGATGGTTCTTATTGTTACAAGTTGAATTGAAAATTGAATCGTTGTTATGATAAATAATTGGGATGCACCAACTTTTATATCTTTAATGATAGGTTCAATTGGTCATGTCCATTTTGATTCAATGTTGTTATTGTAATAATGACTATATTTTTCTTTTGTTAGCGTTCCAATTTTAGAATTTTGAAACATTATCCATATGATAATTTTTTCACAATATGTTATTGATGCTTTAAAAATGTCATTAGCTCCATTCACAAGACCATTAAATGTTGCATAATCACTAACACATAATCCAACCAACATATCTTTTTTATATGAATTGTAGAATGCAAACATGTAATTTTACTTAGATCATTTGATGTAAAATGGCAGGCATGATTGATGGTTGATGTCCATTGCTTTGAAAATAAATATGGGACCTAATGTGTTAGTGAACACGTTTTCATTGTGTTTTTGCACAAGTTTAAATTTGTATAAAATAAACCTGAAATACTGAAATTGTTGGGTGGTTGTCGATTACAAATCAAATTTATAAATTGAATATCCTTTTTATTTTTGGTTGCAATACAAAATTTGTTCAAAATTTGTATAAAGACCATATCACATTATCACATAATTTTATTTATTTCATAACATTGGACATATGTTTGCTAAAAATTTGTTGTTAATGCATTAACATTATTTTTGATATTTTGAAAGATTCAATTATTTTCGACACAAAGTGCTTGATAGAAATCACTTGTTATGATAACATCAACACCACTAAAGAATTTGTTTTGAATGTGTTTTATGGACTATAGCCTATTATCTATAACATTAAACATTCTAGCACCAGCAAGTGATATTTGATCTATCACAACAAGTTGTAATTATTCATATTGACATGTAAGCCTATTTAATGAATCTAATGATAAGTTTGGTAATTGAATAAGAATTGTTGGATAGGTATGTTCAATGTTGAATAAACTGTTAAACCATCAATATTGAATGCAACTTTACCTATTGATGCCATAAGTAAAGCTTTGATTTTTGTTAAGTCAAAAGACATGTTTTTATTGTATAATCGTAATAATCCTTGAATTAGGAGTTTTGGTCTAAGAGTTTTACTAGTTCCATCACCTTTTATAAAAAATAAATATCAATGTATAAGGGTACAATTGTTTTCTATGTATAACATCATCAAATATTAATATTTGTTCTTCATTTATTTGTTTAAGTAAAATACGATATTCAAATTATTCCATCATAATAGAATATGATGATTTTGTGAAATTTTCATTTTTTAAAAACTATGATTTTTTATTTGATCCATTGCGTAATTGAAAAACAAAATTAGATTGTAAGTCATACTGTTCAATATTGATTTTATTTGGTATAGGAATTATAGGATTTCAGTCATTTACTTCATTATCTATATTGTTAATCCGAATGTTAATTAATTTAATGGTTTTGATTTTGAGTCTATTGAATCATCTATTTTCTTTATATTTGGATATGATATTTGGTAGTTGAAAATAAATTTAATTTTAAAATTTTCATCATCATTTTGACAATATGCATCATGTTAAGTTACATTAGTTCCAAGTTGCGAGTTTTTAATTTTCATAGTATATAAAATTT
>Ga0209611_10002497_pt1 | contig 32334 bp, 19 predicted proteins | sample S1TSphgellanicum_3_FD_187693 | JGI IMG/M metagenome (GOLD analysis project Ga0209611, IMG submission 187693) | Host-associated microbial communities from peat moss isolated from Minnesota, USA - S1T2_Fc - Sphagnum magellanicum MG (SPAdes) (version 2) | ecosystem: Host-associated > Plants > Peat... | reverse complement strand
ACCTAATTTTTCTTTTGTATTTGGAGATTCCTTACCAAGCAGAACTTTCTTAGTAGATAACGAGACACACCATACCAAGCCTAACGTTATTAGTCGTAGATAATGAGGCACACATTACCAAGCATATTCTTATTGCACAATTTCAAATTGGGTCAGGGTTTTAAGTAGGTGAATGGCAGGTCACATGGGGTATTCTGTTGTTTTTGGGCTTGGGAACTCAGGCTATTGCCATGCCCTCAAACAAAAGAATACCATATTCTGGACCTGCCATTGACCTATACTTATTCAATGAGTTGATCTCCTACTGGTGATCAATGAACAATTTACCAATGATTTCTAGAGTGAGGCCCTTCTCCTGGTTTTTGAAAGCTAGCTGTGACCATGAAGCTGGAGGTCATTGATCGACTTGCCAATTATTAAGATCCCTCACACTGGAGCTGGAGTTCCACAAGGTCAGGCCTGGTCTTGATGCGAATGCTTAGTTTCTTACAACAACAGCATTTTCTGAACTTTAGTTTCTATCATTTTCCTCTTCAAACATAGAAGGATGATGCTCTGTGTGGGTCTTGGCTGCAGCATCAGAGGATTTGTTCATGAGCCTCTGATAACATGGGTTTTGATCTTTGGCTCCAGAATCACAGGTAGTTTTTTCATAAGCTTCAAATTACACGGGTGTGATCTTTGGCTCCAGAATGAGAGGAGATTTTCAATAAGCTTACATGGGTATAAAGTCATATAGAGTTGAAGTATGGAATATATTTACTGACAACAGATTCATAAATGCTAATACCTATACATCCCATTGTCCATTTCCACTGGACTCAATTCACAGGGGTGAGGTGGAGTCTGACTGCATCTGGTTGGGATGGATGCCCCAGCACAAAACCTATGTCCTGAGTTTTTGTTGCATATCCAAAAGCAACAATAGAAGAATCAGTCATGATGTTGGCTAGCACTTAAGGGTGAGAAAGTGTTCATCAAAATGACATTTGAATAATCAATGATTCAATAATCAATCGACTCATGTGCAGTCAAGTGGACATTTGAGATAATCAATTATTGCAAGTAGATAATTGAAAGATAATCAGCCTTTGAACAACTATTGAGGAAAAATATTTCTATCCACTCTTGATTGACAGTTGTGTTACTTGATTTGTTTCAATTATATACATAGAATGTAATTACAATCCATGTCTTTGCACACATCAAAGGTTGTCCATGCATGCTCTAATGCTGTAAATCTAAAACAATTGATCCAAAAATCCCTTTGTACTCTATCAACCTCATACTTCTATTAACAATTGGATTTGCTCTATGTATAGAGATTCTTGTGCTTGAAGAAGACCAATTCATTCCATGTAGGTTTTTTTTCTTTGAATGGAAATAGGGTTTACATACTAGTCATATTTCAATATGGTGGAAAATGTAATTATAAAGTGCATAAATGTATTGGAAGATTGACACTGTTTTTGAAAATTAGAACTTCCATTATAGCAGAGATGAATCGATTGAATGACTCTTGTTCATAAAGAACCCCAAGCACTAGAAACACATTACTACACATTTTCTCAAAGAGAAACAAAGCAAACAACAAATTTCCTTTGTTTGCTTGGATAGACAATCAAGAAAAAAGACATTTGTGGGGAAAGTAGACATAATAAATCATAATTCATTAGACACAAAATAGAAACAAAGGCATTCATGATGCGAATTTGTAAATCCTAATAGAGGATGGAGAGGATCTTCTTCTTCCTCACATTGGTTCACATTTTGTGTGGTCATGCAGCATGCACAAAAATATACTATCATTGAATTGGGACTTGAACTTCTTGGATGGCTCTTTTATCATGGCAAAATCCAAAATGAAACACTGAATTTGGAGTGCTCCTTTTGATTAGACCACTGTCTTTGTTATGCAACCTGCGTCAGCTTTTAGGTTTCACTCCTTTGAATTCATCTCTCTTTCTTACCCAACTTGGGTACAACTCCGTGAGCAACTATGGACCAATGACACATAATTTTGTGTGCAAGGATTACCTTGTAAGCAAGCAAATTCACTTGAGCACATTTCATCTTCATTCTTGATATTGGTATGTTAGGTTTGAATGTGAAGTTTTTGAGATGGTTTTGTTTGCAACCTACAAGTTCAGTCTTGGAGATTTCCACTTTCATGTATGAGAATGGTATGGAGGGAATCATTCATATGCAAAATTGAATTCAGAAGCGGAATGCTCATATTCTCTATTCCTTGCAATTTTATGAACTTGTACATGCCACCCTTGACAAGAGATGTAGGTATCTTGTACTGGCTATTCTTTTTTGCACATAATTTCTGAAGTGCAGCTACTATTGTTGAGAATGTTTATATTCAGTGCTTCATTATCCATCGACATTGTTCTGGCCTTCACCTTCTTGGGAACTAGTCTATCTTGATAGGTAACCTGGTAATGCGACTTCCCTTGCTGTCATCATGCAGTTTAACAACATTCTAAGTTTTGTTGAAATTTTGTCTATTATTTCCTCTTTCAACTTGCATGAATGCAAGTGTTCAGATTTGCAGGTTGCCATGTCTCACAAAGGTTTGTTTTGGCAAGCGTTAGGAGGAGTAGGAGCGTTTGTAGGCCGCCATTCTTTTCTGCAACAAATGTACAAAATTCTTTTTCATAATCTAGCATTTCAAATGTAACCATGTTTTTGGTGCTCATGTTGTTGCCTTGTTATTTGTGCACTTCAGTGGTTCTATAAATATCCAACAAAAAAGTTATGAGATTGTCACCATCAAGTTTGGTCTTGGCTCTTTAGGTGTGACCCTAGAAGTCAAATTGTTTTTAGTAATCTAATCTGTCACAGACATGAACATAATATGCTTTCAACCCACAATTTCAAGCAAGTCATAGTGGTAAAAAACGATGTGACATGATGTTTTTATGTCATGTAGTGTCATTATTTCTGAAGTATACTTGCAAAAAGAATGGAATATAAGAAAAAAAAATTATTAAATATGCTTTAAGAACTTACAATGACATGACATGATAACCTTAAAAGGAGGTGTTGATCAATGAAGCTTCTGTCAAAAAATCCCTTTGAAATTTGGTGTGTATTTTTGCCCAGGTTGGTAGCTCAGGGCAATGATCTAACTACATGTGCATAATATTCTATCAAGTTGCATCAATAATTGGTTTGCACTATACAGGAACTATGAAAGAAGGGAACAAGTAAAAACTGTGCAATAGGATCTGTCCAAGCTTGCAACTTAAAAATTACTCAATTTTGATTTTAAAAAAAAAACCAGACAATCTTGAGTAATCTGGTAAATCTTGTCAATATTCTGCAAATGATGGCTGCAATAATATGATATTCAATTGTTCAATTTGCACCAAGAAAAAATTAGTGTGCACTTGGAATCATCAATTCTACCAATTACATTATTCAACTGCGAGTCAAGAACATGTGTGTTTCTGGAATTGTCAATTCTACCAATTATAATTGTTCGATTGCAGGTTCAAGAAATGTGTGTAAACTTGCAATGGCAATTTGAATGCTATTATTGCACATGTCAAGTTCATGTTACTAAGTCTTCTAGTCTTTCTGTTATAAACCTGCAAAGAAAACTTCAACAGGTTGTCAATCAATCCTAGAACCCAAAAACTGGACTAAACAATATAATACTAATTAGCACCAAAACCAAAATTAGACTAATTAGCACCAAAACTAATTACACCAATTAGTGCACCACCAAAACTAGACACTAACTGAGGATAGAGTAGATAGTATCAGGCGCTTGGCAGCGTGCTTTTCAAGGTGTTTGACAGCTGCTTAGCAGGGTGCTTGGTAGGGTGCTTAGCAGAGAGCGCAAGCTGTGAATTTTCATGACAAGCTTCGGGCTAGAGCTCCTTCAATGGTGATGCCAGGACCAAATGCAAGAATGAAGCCCCACTCGGGTTCAATCTCTGCTGCAGCACCACCACCACTCCCAGGCTGAGCTGCATTGCTGCCAGCTGCTAATTTTTCCTTGAGCTTTAGGCTGTGTCGTCTCATATGATCCAGGACATAGATGCAGGTGCTGCTGCTGATGTTGCCATAATCTGCCAGTATCTGCCTGCTGGACTGCAGCTTGTGATGCTCCAGACCCAGCTGCTTCTCCACAGCATTCAGGATTGCTGGACCACCTGGATCAAAATCAAAACTCCCCAAACCATCAACAGATCATTTGATACTGGAACTCCGAAATTTCTAACAACCTTGCAAAGTGCAGTGAAGCTCTCTTGAAGGTCAAAGGAGGTGTACAGGGTTCATAGATTTTGTTGGGTGATGGGGAGTTTTTAAATTAATAATAATAATAATAATATATTTTTCCATTCACCTGGATGCACAGCCCAGAACATGTCATTGTATTGCAAGTTCCCTGCAGTGCCTGCAGCGACACGCTTGATGACGGGATCACAGAAAGCTCGCACATTGGCCTCAATGAGCTTGGGAAGCTCTCGACCCAGTTTGAAGATGAGGCCTTCTTCCGTCAGAGTGCCCTCGATGGTAGTCTCGGTCCCTGGCAAGTACCATTGACCTGCCCAGTCCAGTTCAAAACTGGCAGTCTCGAGAACCGGTAGAGGATCAGTACCTAAGATCATGGCTGCAGCTCCATCTCCGAACAACGCTGCTCCCACTAAGTCGTATGGCCGATCTCGATTTGGTTTCCGGTACCTGCAGGACATCAAGATATAAATAAAAGTAACCTTCCCTGCGCACAGATCTCTGGAGCAACATATGCGAGGGATCGAGAATGCAGTACGTACCCGATCAAGGTAGTCTCGCTGGTGACAAGAAGGACTCGACTACCGGGGTTATTCTCCGCGAGATCTTTGGCAACACGGATGCCGGAGGCGCCGCCATAGCAGCCGAGCATGTAGAGCATAACGCGGTTCACGTCGGGTCTGAGGCCCAGGTGCCTAGCAAGGTGCAAGTCCCCGCCGGGTAGACGGACCTCGCTGGAGGAGACGTAGACGAGGTGCGTGATGTCGGAGATGGGTCGGCCCCATTCACGGATTGCGTCGACAGCGGCTTCTACTCCTAACTTGGTGACAGCGTCACCGGAAATCCGAAGCCGCGCTCCTAGAGTGGGCGCACCTTCGATCAGGAAGTTGGGGTTTTCGCGCAGCATCTGCTCGTTGATCACCACATAGCGTGTCTTCACTGTCGTCGTCTCGCCTGATCATGCATGCATGCCATTCACAACCAGGGTTTTTTTTTTTTTTTGGCTCATTTTTGTTAAGTAGGTGGACTAGCGACCATCCAGAAGAGTGATGAGCCAAATTTGGCTAGAGGTCAGACACGAAAGTAGAAAAGAAATTTGGATCTTGCTTTGTTTCTTCTGGCGACATCCTCAAACTCAGTGTCTAAATATGGCAACTTCTGAATTTTCTCTGCCTCAACATACGGCGATTTTCGCTCATTAAAAACATTTAAAAAAACCTTTTGTACAATTAGCAAGGGATTTTTTATGGTCGCAACAGTGCGAAAATTCTCCAATTACAAAAATAACACTGATTGCGAAGGTGGTGATGGGTTCTTTGCTTACACAGGCGGCGAAGCTTGGCGAGCATGATAGGATCATCAACGTTCGCCTCTCGAAGGAAGTTGTCCGCGAGTCCTTCGTTCTTGATCATCGTCTCTGGCACGGCGCGTCCAATGGCAAGCACCGTCACCTTCCCGGGTCGCGCATGCCTGCCCGTGACTACTGGCCTCCTGGACGTACCGTAAGGCGCAGCAAAAGCGCTAGTTTGCTGCATCGTGTTCGTCGCCGCGGCCACCCCGTTGACAGTGCCGAGCTGCATCGTGTTCGTCGCTGTGGTCACGGTCCCATTGACAGTGCCGAGCTGCATCGTGTTCGTCCCTGCGGCCACAGTCCCATTGACTGTGCCGAACTCTATCGCATGCGCATCGAAAGTCGCTTCCACTCTTTGCCCAGGCGCCATGTTATAATTATCTCCTCCCGACAACTGCACCTCTACTGCAATCTCAGGGACAAAACTCTCTCAGGGACTCACCAAAAAAAACACCCCCCACTGATCTTCTTACCAAATTCTGCAGTTCCAGATGGTGAGCTTCAATCCCAAAACTCCAGATCTTGCAGTCAATCCAACTACTCCTTCACAACTTCACAAGCTGCAGCTAATTGCATGCAGCTGGAAAGCTCGAAGACTACAATACATTCCCAGGGTCTCTAATCTCTAGACGGCGATCGATCAAACTACAGCAGCAGCATTCGACCATGCAAATTACGTAGCTTCAAACTACATACCCCAGGTCGAAAGTGTCCACAACAACTCTGATCTCTCTCATATAATAATTATGAAAGCAACTCTTCTTCCTCTTCTTCTTCTTCTTATGATTCAAACTACTTGAACAGCTCCTAAACTACGTCACATTCTAGATCACCTGCAAAACCACATGAAGAAAGTACTGAATCCACAAATTCGCTTATTGTATCCTACTTGGTCAACAGCAACAATTTGAGCAGTAGGTCTGGCAAATACTGATCTATCTACAGTTGTTTAATGGGGTCAGACTGCAAGAATTTAATGGGTACAGCACTCCAGCTACCTTTACCACAACCCAAGACTAGCATACATATGTTCTTCTGCTGCTACTCAATCTGCAGAATCAGCTCTATATATAGCTCTCTCTCTCCCTCTCTCTCTCTGTGCAATCAAGACACGGAAGGTGCAGGGCAGGTGAGAGACACAAAGAGTGCTGCTGCTGAGCAGACTCTTTTTCTCATCCATTTCACTTATTACCCCTCTTCTCTCGTCTGTTTTTCCAACCATCATCATCATCTTGTTCATCTTGATCTTCTCCGTCATAATCAGCATCATCTTCTTGTTACTCTTCATAAGCATCATCATCATCATCATCTTCTTCCTCCTCTTCTTTGCCCACAAAGAAAGGCTACCAACTCTTCATGTGTCTTTGCCTTGAGAGAGAGAAAGAGACATGACTATGAGCTTCACATTATGTAAATGGGGAGGCGGGTTTTTGGATGAAGCTTCATCCATGTGGGAACGGGGCCTAACATTTGTAAAGGCGCAAAAAATTGTAGTATAATTTTGAGTGGTAGATGTAATTTAGGTATGATTTTACATTTTGTTCATTTGTAAAGTTGGATGAGGAGGAGGGATGATGATTATGACTAATGCAATATCAAGCATTTGGTAATTTACCATACATTGTGATTTATCTTACTTTGTTGGATGGTAAATATCCTTCAAGTATGCCCAAATCCATGGAGTCTCCATGATCATCTCAATTTCAACATTGCCTTGCCCAATGGATATTTGGGTGGGGGGTTGTTGCACCTAAGACCAAAGGCACAATTTGTGTTTGAAGACAAATTTTGTGATGAAAATCACACTTTACCATTGCCATTGGGTAACGTGTAAAATCATCTTCCTTTTGCTTTCTACACGTCAAGGGTATTGTGTTTCATTTAAAAATCTTTCTTTTCTGGATGCAAAATGGAGATGTTTAGCAATTCATTTGAAAATATATGAATTTGAGAAACAAGTGTCAATGGTATCAGTCTAGGTTTTTTGGCACTTAGTAATTAAAATAAAACTTATGTCCTTTTCTTTCCATTTTTGCATCTTTGTTGTAGTCATTTCTTGATAATAAAAACTTTTTGCCAAGTTTACTTTGCTATCCTAACTGGTTAAGAGTTAAGACTTACTAGAAGGTTTGGTTTGCTAGATGCCAATAGTGCAAAAATTTGTCTCTTTCACCTTCATAATTGCTCCTACCACCCACTATTCTAGAAATCATCACTTTCTAACTGCTGGGCTAACTACTGCGGAGTAGTGGGAGCAACACAATAGTCCAAAACCCTAACATACCCATCTTGGCAAATGATCTACATTTACCAGGTATAACAACTTGGCTGGTTTTCATATGCAACATCTCTTGACAACATGACACGCACTTTGCAAAATTGTTGCGTACTAAGCATAATATGATATGGGTTACTGGAATGAATCAGTGATTCCAAATAGTGAGTACCTACAGGGCTTCCTTCAAGGTTGTTAAATCCTTTGGAGAAGAAGAAAGACTGGGGCACTCAAATTGCTACAACTTGCTCCAACATTTAGAAAGTGTTCATGTGTGAGGAAAAGGCAATGCCATTAACAAACAAGATTGAATGAAAAGTGCAGGGCAAAACCTTCCAAAGTTGACTTAAACCTTCTTAATAATATTTGGCCTATAATTGCTTAATCCTTGAATACTTGATAAGCCAAAAATGGCTTAAGGAATGTATTATTGGGGAATATACTTGATTTTATATACTTAAAAAATGTGTGGTCCAAAGAGGTCTGCAAAGGATTAAATGCAACTAATGTTGTCTCACATAGATAATTTTCATTTGAATTAAAATCATGTTCTCATTAAATTTAATGTTTGCATGGGAATGTTATTTGTAATCACTCAAACCACGTCATTTTATTTATCCTTAGACTATTGGATATTTGTTGTAAAAACATTGAAATACCAACTTTGATTTGATGAATTGATAATTAAAATTGAGCCTTAATTCCTTGTATGGAAAAAGGTAAATTAAATGCTGGCACTACTAGAAATTTTGGGTTTTGCAACTGTCGTTTGCAACTGCAAATTTGTGTAGTTGCCTAAGACAAGTTACATATGACATGCAATTGCATGCGACACTACGTATGCAACATGTATATACGGTGTTAGTATACATGTTCATACATACATACCAATCCAATGTAGTTGCACCTTATGTACAACTTTCTTTGCAACTACATGCAACTAATCAAAACAACCTAACAATATTTGTAACTTTCTTACACCCAATTGATATAAACATAGAAATTGTGTAAAACTTTTTGTCTTGAAAGTTGACATAGAACTTGATTGCATTAATTTCATGAAGAAATTTATTATCATATGCATTTCATAGTAGTGTTCCCCAAACTCTACTTTATTATTGGATTTTCATTTGATGAACATGCTTTTAAAATTCATGTTCAAAAGAATAATTTTGATACATCCTGATTATGAGCTCATTGATCTCATGTTGCACTAACCACATTCACCCCCTTCATCATAAATATCCTTCACATGCATCGAAAAAGTGATATGACTGGACATGTTGCAAGTTGAATGCAAATGCAATCAAGGGTTTGCATAATGCACAAGATAAGAATCCAAAACAACTTGTCACCATATCATACAACCCACCCCAATTGTTATGGTATTCATTAGAGTTGGGATTTAATTTCATATGACCAATTTGTCAATTTTTGCAACATGGGCACCTTTATAGGTATTATTATTATAAAGATAGATAAAATGTGATCACTTTTCAATCATTATGATCACATTTTCAAATAATCACTTTTTAATCACCCCACATGACCCCACATGGTTTTTGGTGGTGAATTCACCAATGACCTTGATTAACAATCTATCAATATTTTAGTTATTTGGAATGTCATCGGAGCTATCAAATTTGACATTTATGGTGAAGTGAACCTAAATTATTTGCAAGTTGAACTTTCAACCACTTGGGCTAATGACTTCATGTCTTCCAATGTTGTTGCAAAGTATTTGTCCAAAGGGAAATCCATTGCCTTTCCATAGAAAGATTATTAAATATACCATTGCTTTGGACATGATAATGTGTTATGGATGCACATTTGCAAGATTTTATTTTGACTAAAAATTGTCATTTCATTCCCCAATTTGAGAATCCATTGTTAAGAGCACACACAATCACCCATCAATCACAAGTTAGTAAGATCCCTAGCTTGTTGTAATCACATGCTAAAATGAAATTATTTATTAATTTATGAAAATTAATTTCTTCATTCAAAATTATCAAAATACATCAATGACAAATAAGATTACACTCGAAGAGAGACATGTTTAGATGGATTAAAAATAAACCTCAATTTTCAAATCACCATGACCTTTGATTTGGCTTTGGAAGTCTACATTTGAAATAATGACAATTGGAAATGTTCATGTAGATGAGGCAACATAGTAATTATGAATTGAAAATTCATTAAATGCTTGCGAGGGGTGAGGGGGCAATGATTGTAGGTAGACTATATATGTGCCCAAAAATGTTAATGTTAAGGAATGTGGATACTTAGGCCAAATTAAGTTATGGATGGCCCTTGTCCACATTATCATAACATAAGAAGAAATCTTGTTTTTTTCCACTATCGTAATTCACTAAGTTTTTAGTGAAATAGGACAAAATTGACTAATATGCAACTTGTATGGTTTTGGTAAAAAATAATAATTAATTAGGACATTTTTCATGAAATGTTTTTTAGTTGTTTTCGAGATAATCACATGTTGCACTAGATATTTTTTAATTTTAAAATTATGACATGGATATATGAGGTCCCAAGTTAATATAACATGGAATAACATGCCATGTCATCATACAAAAAAAAATTATTTTTAGATCATGGAATCATGGATTGTATTTTTTGTCATGGCATGTTGTGACAAAATTACATGCCATGAAAAATTTTAACTTTTTTTCTTTGATTTTTTCAAAAAACAATTTTGACAGCATTCACCATGATCTACACATGTTTATAGATTACATTTATACAATATATGTTTATGCACACATCCATCAAGGATTGAACCCAAGACTTCATGGAAGTACACCAAGGTCTTAACCACCAAACTTCAAGACTTTAATACCAAAGAAGAAAAAGTTTTAAGTTTATTGCGTTTGGCATGAAAATGTTTAGGAAGTTCAAACTTTAACATGTGTTTCTTTTTTCAAAATTTATTCAAATGCTACAAATGAAAACATGATCTTAAAGGTTATTCAATAATGTATTTTAAAAAAAATTATAATTTACAAAAATAAAAAGAAACACAAACCTTGATTGGTGCAACAACATTGGAAGACATGAAGTCATTAGCCCACACCTGTTTTCTCACACCTTTCACTGTGCACATTGATTTTTGTTTCTTAATAATATTTGGCCTATAGTTGCTTAACCCCTTAATACTTGATAAGCCAAAAATGGCTTAAGAAATGTATCATTGGGGAATATACCTAATCTGATTTTATATACTTAAAAAATGTGTGGTCCCAAGAGGTGCCCAAAGGATTAGGTGCAACTAATGTTGTCTCACATGGATAATTTTCATTTGAACTAAAATCATGTTCTCATTAAATTTAATGTTTGCATGGGAATGATATTTGTAATCATTCAAACCACATCATTTTATTTATCCTTCAACTATTGGATATTTGTTGTAAAAACATTGAAATACCAACTTTAATTTGATGAATTGATAATTTAAATTGAGCCTTAATTCTTTGTATGGAGAAAGGTCAATTAAATGGTGGGAATTGCAAAAGAAATGGAAATCTTAAGTTATTACAGGAATTTATAGGATCAATCCAAGAGAAGTAGATTGAGTGAAAAGGAAATACAAACTATTCTAAATCATCAGGTGTCAAAGGGAAACTTGAATATTGCATCGTCATCTAATTATGATTATCATGCTTTAAGTGCATTTCATTCTTTATTATGTGTTATCCAAATTCCAAGTTTTTGTGATATTCAAAAATGGATTCTTACGAGTAGATTTTTGCTAAATGAATGACAAGTACACATCAAAGTGACCAATGCCCTCCCTCCCCCTTCCCCCCCCCCAAGGGGAAAACAATGGTGTGACATGGCACATTGTTCTAGAAACATAAAAAACCAAAGTTAAAGGAATGCAAACCACGATTGGCAAAAACTTTCGGAGGGACAAAGCATGTTTGTTTGAATTTGTTCTTTTTTTTTTCTTGAAAGAAACTTCATGACATTTGAAGGATCAATATTGTTTGAGACCTCCAATAGCTTTTAGACTACTTAGTGGAACAATATTATGCACTTATCTTCAATTGTGAATGGTATTATTCTATGTGCCAAACATTGTTAAATTCATTGGTCTTGGAAAAATCAAAACTAAAAAAGCCTTTTGTAATGCTTTGGTTGTGATGTCAAATGCATGTTTTTATCAATGTAAAGATTGCCTTGTCCAATACATTGACTTTAATTTGTGAGCTTTTATCATCCAAATTCTTCTTGTGTTGTTGCATCTTGGGTTGGGATTTCATTTATTTAAGCAAAATTCCTAGCATTCTTACACTTGCAAAAGGACCTCCCAAAATGATCTCCCTAACACTCACTCTTTGTTCAAAAAAGAAATAAGTGTGGTTTTTAAAATTATCATCAACAATTCCTAGAGATCATATGTGCATTCATTGTCATTAGTTATTCAAATCTATTGGAGTTTAAGTTCATATTTCTAATGCATAAAAGGGTTATTTACTCATTGGCATGCATTAAATTAATGGTCAATTGCATATCTTTGAATTGTTAAGAATTCTAAAAATTGACCTACTCATAAAGAAATTTTATCATTTTGTAGGATACAAAAATCACATTCTTATAACATATGTGTTCAAAAAGACCTTAGTTAATTCATTACAAAGAATTTCATAGTCACAAATAAGCTCACCAAAGAGGTTTCACTCGAAGTTCAAAGTTACCTCAATAGACATCTAAATTATATGAATAAATTGTATCAATTGTTAACTCGTGCATTTTAAAATTATGAACAAGTTCAATGTAAATCATAAGTTGATAAATAAGACATCAATGAAAACTTATAAATCATGTTATTCTAAAGGCACATAATCATAATTACTTTCTAACTTTTTTCCTTTCCCCTTTTTTTGGTATTTATAGTAAATTAGATCTTAGGTGCCCACACTTAAAACATTATTCAAGAAGTCACTATATGTACATAACTGTAGCATGTGTAAGTTCCTTAAACAATATAAAAATAATTACACAGTATCTATAGCATAATACAAAAACATATTTCCTAGAATAGATGTTACAAACATAGATACTTAACTATTGAAATGTATTGTTTTAGACTATAATCAATTGGAAAAAAATAACTTCAAGGATCAATCTAAAACAAATTAACCAATTTGTGGGATGAATAAAATACATGAAACATTAACACAATGGCCTCCCTTCAAGGGGTTTTCATTTAAGAACGGCATTAATTTGAGGGTGAGGCACTCATGAATATTATCTTATATAATATTTGAGTACTCATTTCATAACTGTAGGGTAAGGCCCTTAGATTGGTATGTCACCAAAATGAATGCCCTACACAAGGTAGGAGTCAATTGTGGGGCTCAAATTCTAGTAGCACACCCATCCAAGGGTGTTAATATATGGGTATCCAAGGGTATAGTATCTTGATTAAACCATATGCCATCCAATTGCAAGCTATGCTACCTATAATTGAATAATAAACCTACCAAAGAAAACAACAAATATTTCTATTATAGCTTGACAAATTCAACAAAATCATCCATAAAATCCACAATTTAATTTATTTATTTTCCATAATAACATTCACTAGCCCAACTTGAATATGGACTATAGTTTTAGTCTACTAAAATTGTATGTATTTATTGTACCATATACTATCATGATAACCCTTTGTTGTGGTTTTGTTTAACCCTTCCCGAGTGAAGCTATCATGCCTTTTCTTCCGATTTGATTTAGGTATTCACAGCTAAAGCTCTTTTCCTCAAGGGAAGGGGATTCGTAACTTTTTAATGGGTACACATTGTCTTTAATGTGTTATTAGCACAATGGAAACCAATGTCTAGTTGCATGGGCTGTTGTGCACCATTGTTACCTATGTGCTACAATAAACCTTGGGATTAATACTTTTAAACCTTGAAATCCACATTTTTGTCAACTTCGTGGCATGTATTGCTTCATTCAATCATTAGTAAAAATTAGCCAAAATGTAACCACTCTCTTTGTGACTACATGCGACTATTAATTATTTGCAACTACATTTGGACATTTTTGCAACTATTTCTTGTGTTGGTCATATTTGCGACTATAGTGCAATTAGTTTGCAACTATTTTGGTGTTCATCCTTCCATATAAACAACATTTAGTTTATTTTTCATCCAAAAATAATATAGTTGGGTGTATTAGGATTTATAAATGTATATTTTGAATGTATACAAATAGCCATATTAGATGTGTACTCAAATATTATTGTTAGAATAAATGGTTTTGATATTATGGTTACATTAAGTGGTATATATTTTGAATATATTAAAATTATATGTAAGATATTTGCTAAACATATTGTGCCCATATTACAAGTTTATCCAAACCATTTTATTATACTTTTAAAATTTATTACAAAGTTAACTTTATTATTATTTTTATTAATATTATATTATATATTTATATTAATTACATGTAATAAAATACTAAATTTCAATATTATCTAAAATTTAAAAACAGTAATATCTTTTTACATAATGATCATAATGATGATGATGATGATATTAAAATGATAAGAAAAATAAAATTTATAATTATTGAAGTAATTATTAAAATTTTAATATATTATTAAATTATTTTCAAATGACTAATGTACTTATTACGAATTCAATTTTATTTATTAAAAAATGAAAAATAAATTATAATAAATCATAATAGTTCTAACAAGTGACATACAATAATAATAATAATAATAATAATAAATAGCTAACCTAGGCTAGCTACAAATTACATTATTGTTATTATTATTATAAATAATCAATTATGAAGTATTACTAGATTAATATAATAATTACTAGGATATTAATATATAATTTTAGGTTTTTATATTTCAAATTTAGAGTTCATATTTTTAATTATTAATAAGTCAATGATTATAATCATTTATTGATATATAATTTTTTTTAGCTATATATTTTTATTATTCTATAATAATTATTGTATTAGTTAGAATGGAAATCTAATAAATTATTATAAACATGCATAAATTATTTTCGAAAGAAAAATATACTTCTTAAAAGTACAAAATATTAATTGTAATAGTTCATAAATAGATTTAATGAGTGAAGTAATAATATGAATAACAAAAATAAAATAGTTAACCTTGGCTACCAACTAGCTACAATAATAATTGAATTAATTTTATTGTTACTATTAAATATTTACATTTATATTTATTGTTAACTATATAAATGAAAATAATTATGGGAATAATTATAATAAAATAGTTAACCTAGGCTAGGTTTTAATTATATTATTAGATATAAAAAACCTAGTTTTCAATATTTATAATTAATAGTTAATTAAATTGGTTGATAGATTATTATAGTTAATATATAATTATAATAAATAATATTATTGTTTATCTAACTAATAAATAAAGTAATATTTAATAATAAGTAATATAATTAATTCAGTAATAATAAGATATTGATGATTATTACTATAAATAAATAATTAGTTGGATATTTTATAAATTTAGTTAGTTAGTTTCTAATTTAGTTGTTAATTAATTAATTAATTAACAAGTTTAGTAATTTATTTATATATTTTTTATTCATTAAATATTAATAATTTTATTATTATTAATTAGCTAATTAGTTAAGTAATTAGGTGTCATTTACCTACTTAATTATATATTTTTCAAGATGAGAATGAAAGTCAAAACATATGGGATAAACTTTTTAGTTTCAAGTAATTTGCAACTAAAAATGTTTATCATTTGCAACTAAAAAGTTTATCCCATATGTTTTGACTTTCATTCCCATTTTGAAATATATATAAACAAGGTGTTTTGTCCTACATTTTCATATTGAAATAGATGGGCATATGGGATGAGTCATAAAATACAACTTGACCCAAAATAAAATATAAATATTCATGTACTTACATCTAACTACCTACTTCCCTAACTTACCTTCCTACTTTTCTACCTACCTACCTACGTAAATAGGTATTTGGCCTAGGTAGGTAAATGAGTTCTATCTAGATAAGTGTTTAGCCTAGATGGGTAGGTAGGTATATAAGTAAGTAAGTACATAGTACAACTTACATACCTAAATATTGATTTAAATTTAATTTCAAAATTTTCAATTAATATGCGACATGGCAAATTTTTATTGCACCACGTGTCACAATCTAAACCATCCAAACATAAAAATTAAATGTCTTAGATTATTTCAAAATAATAATAAAATATTTCTAATTATTAACAGTTGGGACACGTAGCAACACATAACTCATTCCCATTGTTCACAAAAAAAATCGCATTTTAGTTGCAAACAACAATACAATATGACTAATCAAAAGATGAAAGCGTATTTTGTTGACATTTTTTTCATCCAAAATTCGTTGTTGTTTGCAACTAGTGTGAATGCGTCTTGTCCAATGTGACTATTAAGATTTTAGTTACAAATGTTGCTTGCAACTAAAAATTAGTCACATGGACCAATTGCAAAATGGCCATTTTCTATTAGTGAATGTTGCACCTGGACACCCATCATCACCCTTTTCTTCCAATCAATCTTTGGAGGGGATAACCATTCGAACATCCTAATGTGTGCAACCTCCATTCTAGACCTCAGGTGTTATGGTTCGTCATGTGCTCATATTCTAGGCATAACTCCTCCAATTGCTTGGACACTTGGAAACAAGAGAGCATTGATAGTGTTCATGTGTACTACACACAATTGATCTTGTTAAAGATCCACAATGACATTCTGATCTATAAGGAATTCATGTATTGCCATGCATATAGTCTCATATGAGTGACATGCAATCCTTAATGTAATGTGACAATTAAAAAAAACACATTCAAGAATAACAGAAACAAAGGAGTAGCATCAAAATTAGGGAAGGCAAGTTGTGGGTACCTTGATATTGTAAGCTAATGGCAAGAGGGTATTTAGCTGCAATGTTCTTTCAGGGAAATTACGCAATGCATGGACCAATTTTTCAAATGGCAGCTTCACTTGCCACCCCCAAACCTCCTTCCTAAGTCCATTTCAAAAAAATGTATGCCCAATCACAAGAAAATAAATAAATTTTGTGGGTAGCTCATAAAAGAATAAGCGGTTCACTACAATAGACTAATAGAAGATCTTGCACACAAACAAAATTGGAGGAAAATATCTAGTTGAGAAACATGAAACAAAACTGAAATTCATTTTTTTCCTACCAATGTTTAGAATGTCATCTCATCAACTATCCTCATAACTAGTTATTGAGCCTTAAACAACTACCAAGACCAAAATCTCAGAAGCTAATCATCAATGTAAACATATTATTCTCCTTCTCAATGAGTTAGGCCTCTAACTATAATCAATCAGATTACAGTAAAAAATCAAACCAAATCATCCTCACAATATTTGAGCAGTGCTAACCCAACTTGGAAAACAATTATCACACCTTACATAAAAAAAATACCCATTTGTTTTCATCAATTCTCTCCCCCAAATTGACATAGGTTATGAAAGCCAAGTGTAACATCACATCCAACATAATGCATTGTGAAAAGATGGAGCTATTCATAAAATACTACTCATTATTACCCCAATACCTCAAACCTACTACCTATAACCTCCTACCAAAACAAGGCATGAGATGACCACGAGGCACAAGAGACAACCTTAGCAAGGAAGACATCCCAAATCCGAAGAGCCAATGAGAAAGAGAAGGAGTACTAAAAAACAATGATGAACCATTGGCTTGCATACATGCTTGGATTGATCATCTCTTTTTCAAAATGTTCCCCAACTCGTGGCACTAGCTCTCTCACCAACCTCTCAAATTGGAACAAGTACTGTTGAACCAATGGTAGATACATTTAAACCCAAGAACAACCAAGAGTGGGGCAAATAGATTCCATAGGCTCCACCATATAACTTAGTCAACAAATTGTGAGTCTCCTATTTGTTCTGACAAGCACACCAATCCCCTTGCCAAATAGCTCTTGTTTGCACTAGAAGTCTACAAAAACAAACCCTATGCCTATCATCATTTGGTCTTCACCTGAGTAAAAAAAGTTGGTGAACAACTCTTTTGCTTATCTAATCTTTTGAAGGACCTTGCATATATTCAAAATTAAATATTATTCAAAAATTTTAGTTTTAATATCAAATTATTACATTTTAATATTAATTAATTAATAACAAGTTAAATTTTAATATTCAATTATTTATAATAAATAATATTAATGATTAATACTCAAGAAATTATAATTCATTATTAATTGATTGATTTTAAGTATTAAATAAATTATAAGTATCAATTAATTATTTATTCATTAATTAGATATAAATTAATTAAAAAATTTCTTAACTAATTTAGAATTAAATATTATTAAAATTTAAACTTACGAATCTTAAGTTACTATCCATTTTATATAATTTGAGTAATAATTAGTTGAAATTTAATATTCAAATAATTGTAATTAATGAACTAAATGTAGTTATTAACCAATCGATATTAAATATTAAATAAATAAATATTATTAATGAAATATTTTGTCATTAATTAAATATTAATTGATTAACTATAACTAGTTAATTAATCAATTAATTAATTATTAATGAAATTTTATTATGAACTAATTATTTAATTCATTTTAATTTTTAATTAATAAATAAATAACTATTAATTCAACTTGATCATTCTAGTTTATTAATTAATTAATATTAATTATTGATGAATGTTTAATATTGATTAATTATATAGTTAACAGTAACTTTTAATTAATATTTGATGCTATTAGGACCTATTATTATTAGTAGGTAAATAGGTAATAAATAGATAAGTAGGTAGGTAATAGGTATGTAGTAAGTAAATTGGTTGTAGGTAAATGCAAAGTTAGTGAATTAGTTAGTTAATTAATGAAGTAATTATTTAATGAGTGAATTATTTACTTATGGAGTTGACACACTTGAAAGGGAAGCCAAACAATATGGGATAAAAAATCTACTTGCAACCTAGTTGCAAACTACTTGCAACTAAATTATGACTAGATTTTTTATCCCATATTGTTTCGTTTCCCTTTCAAGTGTGTCAACTATATAAGTAGATGCATTGTGAACATTAAAATTCATAAGATTTGCCAAATGGGATGAACCAATTAAAGAAGCTTAACCCTAATTTGGTTAAATCCAAAATAAAATAAAACAAATTCAAAAATGTCCTAAGACTTATCTACCTACATACATCCACCTACTTACTTACCTACCTCCCTACCTAGGCTCACTTACTTACCTACTAACTTAGGCTTATTTACCTACCTACCTACCTAAGCCTAGCTACCTACCTATCTACTTAGCTACCCTTTTTAGACTTCCTTATCTACCCACCTATTTTTATTTTAAATGTTTCAAAAATCATAAATGTTGTCACATGGCACAAAACTATTTGTTCACATGTATGAATCAAAGACCTTTAAAAATAAATGGTTGAGATAGAAATTTTGATTTATTTAATATTTTAATATGCCACATGGGAACATGACATTAGTCATTAGTTGCATGATAGTTGCATTGTTATACAATCAACAAATGAAAGATACAATCAATTCAAATACATACTTCATCCATTGTCTACATGATGACATCATCATTTACAACTGATATCTTATGCAACTTGTCCAATGCAACTACGAGTCATTTTAGTTGCAAATGTCATTTGCATTTAAAAATTAGTTGTAAATTGTAGTAAAAACTATGCAAATTTCTTCTAATGATGTAATTTCGACAAATTAAATACAATAGGTATGGTTGCAAAAATGATAATGTTAATTATGCTCATAACAACTTGCATACACATGTCATCAAGTTGTATTCATATTTGTTCCTATAATTTATTTTTTCTTGAACTATAGGGTTGATTTGTAGTGTTCCAATCCTTGGCACATCCTAACTTCATAGTCTCATGTTACACTTGTTAGTTTTTTGTTTGTTTGTTTTAGTTTACATATTTTAGCTTCAAATTTGCACTTCAAATTTTTGTGCAAAATGATAGACAATGAAGGACAAAGAATTATTAATATTTCAATTCAAAAAATTCAAGGGAAGAGAGGATGTAATTTGTGAAAGAACTTGTAGAAATTAGAGAGAATACCAACCTTACATCATCATCCATTGTGCAAATCGTGATGTACATATGCCTAATATGGAATGGTTTAAATCTCAACAATGTTGCTACCATGTGAATGTGTGAGCATGAACATTGGGCTTGTGAATGTTGAGCAACGGACATGTGAGCTAAACTTTTGTGAACCTTTAAATCTTTAAAGAATATACTTTCCACGTAAACCAAATATTCTTTCTATGCAGATAAAAATATTCCATATACATGGACAAAATATTCTACTTATGTAGCAAGAATGTTTTTTTAATGTTATAAAATATTCATCCTAGTAGATACAATATTTTATTTGTGATAATAATATCTTACATTACTTTCGTTGTGGGTGCCCATAATTGAAACTTAAAAATGATTTCCCATAATATTCCAATATAATGTTTTAAATTATTAGTGAACATTTAACTTAATCTGATAGCTAATTTCTATCTAATAGTGAAACATCAATCATACCAAGCAAAATGTTGAATGACCAATTATCGAAACTTTTATTAAACCAAAACAGTAACATTGTTTGCAAGTTTTAGTCTAAAAACCAAACATATCATATCATCACAAACACTAGAATTGATAATGTTCGTTGTATTTGTTTTTTATGACAATTCAAAAGTGTATTCCTACATACATAAAAGTTACATGATGAACTAATAAGTGAAGAACTTCATCACAACTCCAAGTTGGGAAATGGATGAAATCTTCAAACTCCCCACAAAACATGACATGTTGCAATACATAGTACATGTGTTTACAGGGCACCCATTTCCTTCACCGACTTAAAGAATTAAAAGTCATAGTTACAAAATCCAAACAAATGCAAGTTAGGAAGTTCCCCATTGTAACTTCATATTGCCTCTTGTTTGGATTTTGGCTAGATAAAATTTTATATATTCATCCATATCCAAAAAGGGGAACCTCTAATGGTGCGTTTATAGTTACTTTAGAAAACCAATTAACTTCCCACCGATTATAGTATAGATTTGACATCATTATCTAACGAATAGTCTTACCATTAGGTGTTGTTGGCCATGACATTTCATCCACTTGTCTATTTACAAGAATGGAATTTTCTTTTATGAATATATTTTGAAGAAAGATAGGTTGTCGCTTATTCAAAACCAATCCTAATACTTCAAAAGACTTGATTTCATCTTGCATGAGATTCGTTTTGACTTGAATGGGCCAAATTTTTAAAACAACCAATCTGTCAAATACATTTTTGTGCTTCGTATTGGCAACACATCAATTCATATCATCTGCATTGAACCAAAACTTGTGCAGCTTTATGGGTGCACCAAGGAATGAGACCACAACTTTGGGTAAGTTGGGGCAAGGACACCAATAGAAGTTGGCTTGGTAATTATCCTTATAACACAAGAATGTTTGTGATTTTTTGCAACACAAAACATTGAACATGCAATGTAAGGAGGCATAGTTATATATGCCAAACTCCATCTCCACATGGAACTTCAAGAACCTCAACATCTCCATGAATTTGATCAGCATGAGGTTGTTCAATTCACACATTTGATTTGGCAATTGCATGGTTACACAAGGATGAAAAAAAATTCACACGGTTCTGCTTATGTGAATCCCCTTCTGATATGAGGGCTAGGTTTGCCTTCCGTTTGCAGGAACAAAAATCTCTTCACCTTCCATGTGCGTGATTCTAGCTATGCAAGAAAATCCTAGGGCATATTTCATAACTGTGTTTGTAAATTGTTTCAAATCACCTAATTGGGTTGCTCTATGCAAAAGAAACTTGTTCTTATCAAGCCCTTGACCTTGGCGACCACCTTGCTTGAAATGAGAATATAATGTCGATTGTTTGAAAGGTCAAACATAGTTATTCCATGTTGCAACATACAAGCAAGTTCCCCTTTTCCTCGACTATTGAAACCATACATTGTGCACTATTTCTGAAAAATTCCACATGGGCATGTTTGCAAGCTCTCCTACAGTGAATTTACGCAAGAAAAATTAAATGTTTGTTATGTTGATTTAAAATGAATGATACCTTAAATTTGAACTTATGAAAAAGATGGGACGTGAAAGGAGGTGTGGGACGTATCATAAATCCTCTCCATTGTGATATGAAAATGCCAAAAACTAAGCCAATTCTCCAACAATTGAAGTCTAACTTCATCAAATGCTCCCGAGGAATACCACCAACAATGGATTACTACATATTGAACATCTATTTCTTCTAAAAAAATAACATTTTTGTATTCATAGCACAATGTCCTATGTTGTTTTCACATCTCTTACTTCATCTATTATTTTGTGTGTGTGTTTTGTTGTATCTTGTTGTTTTAATTCCAATGAAAAAAACACGTTCATTTTTTATTAACATCAGTTCACTTTGATCTCCGCGACCATAGACAATTCAAATTGCATTCCAAATGGCCTAAGCGTTGTCGACCATGAATCCTTTGAAGTTTGGATTAAGAAAACCATTCTTTGCCATCATCTTGTTTAATTTTCGCCACATGACTCTCTAAGCTTTTGTGTCTTCAATTTGCATGTCACATATGGCAATCATCATTGCCTTGTAGTAGAATGGGATCATACACATGGCAAGTGAGTGTCGTCCAACCTCCAAGTGCTTAACATGATAAAAAATGATCCAAGTTGTTTGTAGGTCATTGTGAGGTTGCATTTGTTTCACTAAATCACACCCACTACCATCTCCATGCACACACATCTTGAACAAAAACACTTTCTCTCTAATTTATTATTTTGGAAAATAACTATTTTGAATGTAATCATAAGCTTTGTTTACCTAATTGAAGGCTAGAATGTTAAAATCATACCATTTGTTCCCTAGTCAATGTTTAAAAAATGCAACTAAATTTCAAATGTTGGGCAAAGATAGCGCTCTAAACTTGTCCATCATTTGGCACAACTTGTTGCCTTTCAAAACTTCCACTAGCCCTTTTCCATCCTCATTCAACAAGTGCTTGGAGAGAAAAAAATTATTTGCAACCAACGCAATGGTTGATGTGGTAGGATTGCAATGAACTTCAATAGTGTTTATGGACATTCCCAGGGAAGATATGTTAATATGCGAGATTTTAAAGGGTAACTTGTAGGATTGACATGGACTCAGGTGGTGATGTTATGTGAAAATGCAAGTTGTTTTTAGATTATATTTTAGATTAGGGTAATTTTTTTTTAACAACATACAAGTTGTTGTGGTCTTTATATTGCAAATTGGAATGTGGTTTTTTTACATTTAGGTTATTTTTTAGCTTGTGATGATGTATTTGGGAAATTTAGATTGTGGTGATGTTATTTGGAAATGCAATTTTGGTGGTTTTTACTTTGAACTTGTGGTGATGTTCTTTTAAAATGCAAGTTGTTGGGGTTTTTTATTTTTTAATTATGTTGATACATCTTGAAAATGGATGTTGTTTTGGTTTTGTAATTTTTTTTATCAATTTTCTTTTTTTTGGAAATGTAAGTTACTTACAGTTTTTTATTATGGACTATGGTAATGTATTTGGAAAGGTAGGCTATTGGTGCTACTTATTCTGGATTGTGGTGATGTATTTTGGAAATGCAAGTTTCTAGAGTGGTGTTTTTTTATTATGGATTGTGATGATGTATTTTGGAAATGCAAGTTACCAGTGTTTTTTTTATTATGGACTGTGGTGATGTATTTTGGAAATGCAAGTTATTAGAGTGGCACTCTTCTATTATGGTTTGAGGTGATGTATTTTGGAAATGCAAGTTGTTTTTGTTGATTCATTTGAACTTATGGTCATGTTTTTCAAAAATGCAAGTGATTGGGGTTGAATTTGGAAATGATTTTTGCAAGTGAAGGTTGTTGGTTTAGTTTGAAGGTTACAAGTTACTTCCAATCTTTGTTTAGGACCATAATGAAGGTTGTTAATCTAGTCCGAAGATTGCAAAAGTTTATAATTTTTGTTTTGGACAATAATCTTTAGGGATTATATGTCACTATTTACATTCAATACAAAACTTTAAAATAGTTCTATGTGAAATTTTAAAGGTAATTCATTCTAGTTATGGTGAATTACTACGACATTATGGACTTCATTTTGTTCATTTTAGATGTATTGGATGGAGTTTTGGTGACCTTATGACTTGTAAATATGAAAGTGTGGTCTTTTTAGAGAAGCCAAAAACTAATTTTGTGCATTTTGGACTTCTAAACAGATGGGGTTTATTTGCATTTCCAAAAGGTGCATCCACAAATCAATATTGGGAAGAGGTCATTTGATGTTTTGTGCCCGTTCTTTGTGAAGTGGATGAAAGGACGAAATGTGTGTTGTTTCATCTTCCATGTGGAAATTGATGAACTTTGAGGTGCTTTGAATAACATGCACACAAAGTTTGGGATTCATTCTAACTCACAATGTCAATGTTCATGTGAGGAAATTTGTCAATCAATCAATGAAGAGTCCTTTAAATGTGTAGGTGCCTTAACCACATACCCTACTTTAACATCTCTTTGGGAGTTAGTGGTTTGTCCTTGTGATGAATATTCAAAGTGGCATGACAAGGACTATTTATTGGGCACTCGTGAAAATTGTGGTGTAAATAATCTTCCCATCTGTCTTATAGAAGAAGAAGGTTGTTTTAACATTCTAGTTAGTTGGAAACATTATTCCACATAAAAGATACTAACCAAAAAAGGGAGGATAAGAAGAAACTAATACTCCTTTACAAATCTTCATCCTCTATTGAACTAATTAGCTACCTAGAACCTAAGTTGCAATATTTTGTGCATCATAATTTTGTGTCATGGTGGTAGGACTAGCAATTCAAACAATGTTTGAAATATTTCCCAAATGATACCATGGTTTCAGTAATTGATTTTGCTGAAAACTATAGCTTTGAGGTTCAAAATGAAGTGTAGTTTATGCATTAGCATAGCTACTACGTGACAATTCTAGTACACATTACTTGGCAATGGAACTCGAATCTAGATCTACATGATGAAACTAGTTTTGATGTAATCATGAAGGTAGCTTTTATATCTTTGATGACAAGTCGCATGACAACTATTTTGTTCAATATTCAATGTTTTTGCATTAGCAAAGTGTGTTGGATGGAGGCTTTCATCCTAAGAACCATTGGATTTGGTTTGATGGTTGTTCTTTCTAGTTTAAAAGCAAGACCTCGTGGTTCTTTTTTACTTGATATCCTCATCTAACAAGAGGTTGTAGCATGATGTGGAGTTTTTTTGGCATAGGGCATGGGAAAAGGCCCCATGATGGTGCCAGGGTAGTTTTGAAAAGGTTTATTAGGAAATCACAATTGGATATTAATGGGCCAAAGTTGCAAAATGCGGAGGATGTGGTCACCCTTCTGGGCACTCATTTGTTTTCACATCTTGAAACATTTTATACAAGGGAAAGAAAACTTGTAACATGTGTTCTTTGGCATGTCAAGACTACTGATGTTGATCATTAGACCAAATACACTTGTGATTATGTGAAGGGAAGCCAAAATATGCATTGTGTGAAATTTGTTAGCATTCGCAATGTTAACAAAATGTTGAAAAATGATTTGTTTTATTTTTGTTGTTTTTGTTGACTTTGATTATAAGAATTGTGTGAATCTGGCTTAGACCAAGGCATGGAAAATAGAGGTCTTGAATACTAACAACTCTCAATATGTTTGAGAGGTTATTTAAGTAGGGACACAAGAAGAGGAATGGGACCAATTTGGGGGATGCGCTGATTCCTTGGCAAATTGCCCGAAATTGGGTGACAACTTTGTGGCCAATGTTGAAGAAGGTAATGAAGAAGGTGTTGAGTTTTATGTTGTGCTTTGTACACAACCAACACACATTTTGAAGGAGGATTATACATGTCATTGGGGCATTTAGTTTCGAGTAGGTGATGTTGTTGTAGGAGGGACATATTACCATAAATGGGGAATTAGGGAAAAAACTTATGTCATGGTATAACAATCCCACATTATCTACTTGCATGTTTCCCATGTCCGGGCCATAAAGTTTTGCATGCTTCCTACAAACCATAGGGTTTTTGGGAATGAATCTATTTACATTTTGCCAAAATATGCCTTGGTTGGTAACACACAAGCTTTAGCTACTTGAGATAGTGATAGTGATTAGAAAGTGTGATTGGCCAAAACAATTTTCATATGTTCATTTATGTGAAAGTTTCTTTTTTGATGAATTGTTCAGTTTGAATATGGTCATGCAAATATATCTTTGATTATGTTTTTATTTTTCTAGGTCCTTGTTTTGGATATGCAATAATGGGAATTCAATTTTGAGATTTGATATATCATTAACTGAGATATTTCTTTTTGTGTGAATGACTTCATGTGAGAAATTTGGTGAACATGGAGCTTGATATGATTAGTTACCATAAAGGTGTTAATGTTATCATATTTCATAGTTCAAAAGAGGTTGCTCTACTATTGATTATTGTTCTTGTGGTTTGTATGGTGAGTCACATTACGTTCCATGCAAGCTTATGTTTATGTTTATTACAATTTAGATTGTATGAAATATTCTCAATGATCATTCCAAGTATCAATCTCATGGACTGGTTTTACAATTTCATTGAATCCTCCAACCTACAAATTGACTGTGGGGTCCACATTGCAATATACATTATATGTGCTACTATTTGAAGCAACAAAAGAAGCTACTAAAGCATAGTCATTCAAAGGCAAGAAGGTACATTAGTAAAAAGAAATCACACATTGTTTTGAGTTTTATTATAGTTGGAAAAGGTTTACATAGGTTGTAAAATTCTTTGTATTGAGTTCATATCAAAAAATGATTTTGTGGAAAGGGAGAACACATGTTAGGTTTTTGAGATACATATAGTTTCTTATTCATAAAAACACTATTCCATTAAATGTACATCACTTGCAATGTGGTTTCTTTGTAATTTGTTTCACCTTGCAAGATGACTGTGAGTTTAGAATGCAGGTTTATAGGTCAAATTTTGTGACATTGAGCTCATAAAAAATGGGTCTAGTTACTCAAGGAATTGGTATGTATTTGATAAAAACCATGTGTAGTTTTTTTAAGAAGTTTTTGTTTTGGGCTTCTAGAATTGTATGAATTCACAACCTATAAGGATCAAAATTAGATTGCTTTTAGTTTGTGTCTTACAATAGTGTGGACTATTGATTTTCACATTAATTTCAAAACCCAATGTGAGCCATTATTACAACAAGAACAATAATTGCATTTGATGATATCCCAAGGAAGGTTGATGGTCATTCCATAGTTCTCCTTATTGGACAATTGAAGAAACTTGACTAAAGAATACATTGTTACAAGTTGATTCACATTCTTGTGAAGTTGTAGATTGCTTACAATTGTGAATGTACTCTAGGATGAGTTATATTTTAGTGGATTTTATATTGGATTGTTGAAGAGCTCAATGGTTGTTGGTGTGGTAATCCATCTACTTGTTCTTTAAATGTATGTGATGAGTATTAGTATTGTTATCTGTAATTAACATATTGAATTTGGGCTACATATAGGATCATAAGACTAAATCTATGAAAGATTAACCATAATATTGAGCGATCCTTTGTTTCTATGTAGAAATGGAATCTACAAGTTCATAATTTGTTCCAATCAAGTGATGGCAAGTGCTTTGTGTGCAAGAACCATATGAGCCAATCAACCTTTGTATAATAGAAATCATGCACACATGAAGCTTAGATTTGTTTAAAACACATTTGGTAAGCTCGTATATCCTTGACCCAATTCATTATCATCCAATTTTTTTTTTCCCACATGACTTGAATTTTTCTTGTGATTGGAATCATAAATGTAAGAAAATGTGGATTGTCATTCGAGTATGAAAAAAGGTGTGTCATTGTGGCATTTTTTAATTTAGTATTCAAAATGCAATTATGTGTACCCTTGAGGTATCTAGATTAGGGAAGGTACCTTTAGTTCAGAACTTCTAAAGGACGTCCAAAAGGTTGGTTACAAGAAGCCATCACCAATTTCTTTTATGTAGAAGAATTAAAAGGAATTGCAATTGGGTGCAAGTTGCCATACTTTTCCATTTATTTTCAAAGAAATAAGCTTGGCATTACTTATTTTGATCTCCCTTTGCTTCTAGGAAAGTTTGCATGTGTTCTGTTTACTACCCATCCAAGACCTTTAGATGCATAGAGTAAGGATGTTTTTGTGTTATTTGGCATAGTTTTGCCAACATCTAGATTCTAATCCCAAAATTATGACCGTAGATTTTGGAAAGACAACATCTTTTTTGGTGCCCATGCTAACTTACGTCTTGAAACTATCTCCCATGACAAAAGATGTTAAGGCAAAAAGTACCCTATCCTTTATATTGTAGTGGTAGATGTTAGAAAAAACAATTACTATGTGTAGGGGTGTGAAATTGTGACAACAACACCATGACTCTTTACTATTTAAAGTGTTGGTCTTCTCTTGAAATAGGCATCAAAATAGTCCCATATTTTTATGTTACTTTGCACACTAAATATGACATCTAGTCAAGTATTTATAAAGACATGAGCTAAGTAGTCAGAATTTTCATTTTGATCAAAGTTGGTATACCTTAATGCTAAGACATGTTAGGCACACAAAAAAAAGGCCAAGTGTAAAATTGTCGCAACCCTGGCTTTGGGCTCGTAACCAGGGCAAAGGGGTTACAAGATTGTGGGCCAAGAAGAAGCCCGAGAGTCAAAGCAAAGAGGTCGCAAGGGTGTAGGCCAAGAAGAAGCCCGGGAGTCACATCACATACTCCCAGGATTGTAAGAAAGTGTGAGGGAGTATGAGGGAGTGAACCGTCACACTCCCAAAGCAACTCCCACTTTGGGAGATGGAATCCTAGTGAACTTCTGAAACTTCAAAGAACAATTTCAGGAGTCAAAACTCAATGACTTGTCACATTTTTTATGTCATTGGAAAGCTCTTGGAACGTAGATGTCTAAAATAGGCTCGCATTACTCATTTAGACATTTGAAACACAAGTTATGGCCAAAAGAAGGGCCGGGAGTCAAACTACTAGTTTGATTCCTGACCAAAAAAAGTCAGGAATCGACCCAATTTACTTGGCTTCAGAGGGCGTGCAACATATGATTAGAAAGCTCTCGATGAGAGCTACAACTTTGCTTTAGACCGCATCTCAATCCGAGGTCTACTTGCAAAGTTATGGGGTTCCAAAGTCGTAGGAATCTCAAATGGCGCGATTTTGAGACTCTCACTTGGGAGTCTCGGGAAAGAAAAATCATTTGGATGTGGGCTTTGTGGCTAGCCACAAAGTATACTATAAGGGGGAAGGTGGTGGCTTCCCCTAAATCCGGGCCGTGGTGAGTTTAGTGTGTCCGTGTTGCCTGTGGCTCGTCCTAGCACCAAAGGTGCTCCAACTATGCACTAACCACTTTGTGTGGGTTGTGTGTAGGCCCGTGTGAGTGAGTGAAGCTTGTCAACTCTTCCTAGTCCCATCTCGGAGCTCCAACACGCCCTTCTACCCCTCAAACTATTGTGAGCTAAGGAGCGTGCCTCGACTCTTCCCTCTTCCACTGTCTTCTACTTGGACTCACATTTGAATCCTTCCAAGAGTTGGGAGTGCGTAAAAAATAATCCATATAAATTTTAGGCACATAGAAAAAATAGTCTTGCAAAATGGTGTAGTTATTCGAGCTTGACTTGAAATCAAATTAAGGTTTTTCATTGGTATATGTAGATACACATTATACAAATATATCTTGTGTATATCACAAAATCAATAGACCATGTATTCAAATCAATTTCCTTAGACAATCAAGTAACCCAACATAATAGACCAAGGCTATAGGTATTAATTTCACATACACCCATTTCACATATGTTTACAAACTGATGAATGACATCATTCAATGCAAATATCAAAATTATAGCATGCCCAAGTTGTAGGTAATGATAATGGTGAAGTCATGTCCAAGGCCAACAAGAGATGTTGCCATTTTTTAATAAAAAAGTTACAATGTCAAACTTGTAAACTGTAAAGGTCAACAAAGTTACAAACAACCATTTGGATATGTCCCAAATGAGTTTTTAATTACTTGCTCCAAAACAACTCACAAAGTCTTTAGGTTGAAGATGTTCTAGTTGTATTATGATTAGACACATCAACAAAAGCGTCATGCTTTGAACATCTTCATGGATTGCTTAGAATTATGCCCACAATCCTCTTAAACAATCATGCCATACATGTGGTAGACTATTACAACATCTAGTAGCATAACCATGGGATGATTACCTGCATCCAAAATTAAAAACACAAATGTTAGTCAATGTTCACATAACACTCAATCTAAACACATAAAAATGCATGCATTTCATCTAGCACCAATTGCTCTAGACATTTTTGAACCAAAGTTCTTCTTCCAAAACCAAATAGCAACCTACAAGTGATTTGTAAACATAACAGAATGTAGGACCACTCTAATCAAGGCACTCTATTGTCCATTCACATGTGGCTTGCAATGGTACATCATTATCTAACAAAACTAAAATGAAAATTTGAAATCAAGGAATATGAATATGTAATTACTTGAGTTTGGATCGAATCTTCTTTGAACCAGTAGCCCTCGCATTCGTTGCTATTGAAGTCCTCGTTGTAATTGGAATTTTTGTTATTTTAATTTTTTGGCAAGAGAGTTAGCAACTTGTTCATCATTATTTGTTAATCCAGCCTTTTTGCCTTTACTAAGCCTACTTGTGGTAGCACCACAATCCTCATTGGGTAGATCAATCAAAGTATTGAAGTCAGTGTCCACATTTTGTTTCATTGCTATTGAAGCTAGTAGATAATTTAGAAAGTCCAAATCTTTCTTGATCTCATGTTTTTGAGGTTTCAGCGGTGTAACCAATTTATGGTATGCTTGTAATGCATCCTTGATATTTGAAGTTTGAACTTGGCCTTTTCGAAGTGGTGATGTGATTTCACCCAATGGAAATGTCTTTAGTAGGCTTTTGTCAAGGCATTTGATGCTACCTACGGATGGACTTAATGTGTAAGATCGCATGGACTTTGCCAATGGAAGTCTCTCTTAATGAGTTGGGAAAAAAAACATAAAAGCCATATGTCTAGGATTTGCATGACAACAACCAAGCCATATCACATAATTTTACTTAAGCAAAATCACATTACAAGAACTATAAGGTGATAATTACAAGTCCACTACCTAGGGACTTCATGACCATCTATGGGACTATAGATCTACATATGTAAATATAAAAATTCATGGAATCCATAGATAGAAACTTCATTAAATGGAATTTGAGAACTTTGGGATTGTTATTTATGGACTTTGCTTGTACTTTTAATAGTAGGTCCAAAGACTAACCATACATTTGGGAAGTAAGAATGGACCCTAGGGAATTGATCAAGAGCTTCAAACACCTTGAATGGATTTCATAGAATGTATGATGGATTTTATGAAGTAAAAATGGACGCCAAGGAATGTTGAAGGATTTCAAACACCTTGAATAAACTTCATAGAATATAAGATGGACTCCAAAGAGTATGTCAAGGATTTTAAGGGATTTTAAAAAACTTCAATGGACTTCATAAAAGATAGATGGACTTTGGGAACTCTAGCAGTGCTACTAAAGGAATCTGAGGTCACTTCTAATACTAGGGATGGATTGACTAGGACTTTGTGAAATAAGATGGACTCCATAGAGTTCCACAAGGACTTCATAGAATGTACATGGACTTTGGGAAATTTGGCAATGACATCCAAGGATTCTATAAATGCATTCTATAATAAAGAGGGATTGCCCATGGACTATATGAAGTAAGAATGACACTTGAAAAGTTCAAATGAACTTCACAAAGTCTAGATTTGTGTCAAGGCACTTCAAGTAGGCTACCAAGGACTTTATGGACTTTGAATACTATTGATAAATTAATTAGGGAATTGAACTACCATCTAATAGAATTAAGGGAACACAAGTTGACACTTGAGAAGTTGATACATCCAATTGCAAACTTGAAAGGCAATTGAAGACACACTAATGGACTCAACCATAAAATATGGAACTTTGAAGATCTAGAAGTTTGTTTGTACATGTACAACCCAACAATTCAAAAAAATGTACAAACACAAAGCTCAAAATAAATTATGGAACATACCAACTTGTTGACCTAGAAGTTTCACATCTTCATCAATGTGTCCTTTAGTTGTTGTAGGTAGCTTCAACCTGTTTAACTTCCACCAATTTGGATCTAGTGTTCAATCACACCCCCTATGCAAGCTTTTCAAAGAAGAAGCAAAATGTGTGGTT
>Ga0209611_10002493_pt1 | contig 32359 bp, 25 predicted proteins | sample S1TSphgellanicum_3_FD_187693 | JGI IMG/M metagenome (GOLD analysis project Ga0209611, IMG submission 187693) | Host-associated microbial communities from peat moss isolated from Minnesota, USA - S1T2_Fc - Sphagnum magellanicum MG (SPAdes) (version 2) | ecosystem: Host-associated > Plants > Peat... | reverse complement strand
GAAAGCGGTAGCTTTGTACTTAGTTTCTTGCCTAGACAACAGGAGTGTTTTGCTCAAGTCAACTTTGTAATTGTCGTCAAATGGATCTCTCTGGTCCGGGTATTGACGTTAAATTAAAAGAAAGAAAAAACCCAACTGACAAAACCTGATTTGACAAGTTTAAAGGGCTTTTTACAAGGTCCAATTTGGGGTTAGGTAGGGTTTAGGGCTCTAAATTTAGATCATGTTTAGGATTTTCATGTTCCAGAATCCTATCTTTAAGGTTCTAGGGTCACAAGTCTTAGCTTTAAGCTTTATAAGGGCATCTCCAATGGTAGTATTAAAATGGTTTTTACACAATACAGCATCACAACATATTTGTGTAAAGGCCATGTGTTGTGGGTGGAAACCATTGTTGGCTAATTATTTCTTACATTGTTCCCTATTACATTATTCTTGGAAACATGTTAAAAAAACATTTTGGGGGTCATGATAACCATGACAACCTTTTAAGAACATGATGGGAAAACTTTGGGAACTCCAAAATCCAAAGAAAATCAAATTTGTTTGAAAATCAACTTTTTGAACCATCCTAAAAAATAAACCGAAACCAGCCCCGGCCTAAACCTGAAACCAAAGGTTCTTACAAATGTTTAACCTCTCAAACCTGAAACTCTTGAATAAGAAAATTTGATCTGGCCCTAGAACTGACAGGTTTTAATTTTTGAAAATGCTCCCTAGACTTGAAATCAGGGGATTTTCTGATTTTAAAAAGTCTATAGACCCAAACCTGATAGCTCTTGTAAAAAACCAAGAACTGGCCAACATTGGTTCACAATGACTTGGACAGACAAGCACAATGTATTTATAGGGCGCCTTTCAGGGTACAATTTTCTCGCTAATCTGGAGTGAGAGGTTTCCTGTAAGAAAACAAAAAATATTTGCATAAGCTAATATGGGTTATCCTTATTGTGCAGGAAAATTAGAAGAGTATCTGGGCCCTCGGCTATTGTGTACAAGAAAGCACTGACGTCTCTTCGGAGACATCTGATAAAATTGGAACAAGAAAGCACTGACAGCGATGCCTTCATGTATACTAGAAAGACCAAGACCTGGCCAACATGGCACATTATGGGACAAATTTTTTTGTCCATTTCCTGTGTGGGCATTACAATTTTTGTGTAATTGTGGCTCACTTACCCTCTCCACAGGCTTTGAGTAAAGCACACCTCGTTTTCTCTCCACAGGCTTTGAGTAAAGCACACCTCGTTTTTCTCTCCACAGGCTTTGAGTAAAGCACACCTCGTTTTTTTTAATGTAAGGGGGAGGTACCCTTATTTATTTTTGGTACGCAGACCCCATCCCAGAGAGAGGCTTATTTTTCCCGTATGGTGGGGCATTATGAACACAATGCTCCTGACAGTTTAAGAGAATTGGGCTTTACCTACTACATAAGTTACCACGTGCACATATCCATAGAGGGAAGTGAAGTGCAATGAACCTAGACCTACGCAGAAAAACCTTCTCGTGAACGTTAGTAACTCGTACACCCAATGCCTTTCCGGTGGGCCGTCTTTTCCGGAATGAAAATGACAATCAGAGAGCGAATGCAGGGTTGCATCATCAATTTCCACGCCTGGAATCGGCTGGCGGGCGCCGGCACCATCCGGGTTAAAAAACGTGGAAGAAAATCATGCTGGATTCTGCTAACGGCCACCGAAAAAGACGGGCGGCACGCAGCTCCAAACACAATGCAACTTGCCAATGCCATGATGGGCGGAAATACAACTTGCCAATGCAATGATTGTGGAATTCAGATAATAGGCTAGATGTGTCCATTATCACAACTCTCTCGGTCAATTTTCCAATGTAGTCAAAGTGGTGATGATCCAGATGAAGATTTAACCCAATTTGACTACAAGCTAAAGATGAAAGTAGAAATTTTTAAACATCCTTCAATATTTTTGGCGAATTTATGGCTATTCAAATTCTCCAAACGAATTTGATTTTAGCACTTCTAATTTTTAATATAGCTTTTTGGCTATATATAACCATCAAAAGAAAGGCTGCTCCGGTCATGCCGCTGAAGACGATTGCCCGTGTTACGCAGTAGGCTGACTCAGCGTTTCGTCAAGTCCCTACCTGAAAAATATGATTTCAACCTATAGGAAGGATTTTCCATGAAAAAAATGGCCCAAATTCGCCAGATTTCGAAAAAAAATTCTACCAATCACCAGATTTTTATTATTAGTTCCAGAACGTAGCCAAAAATGTTGAAGGATTTTGATTTTTTCCTACTTCCATATTAGTACATGTGGCCAAATTTGGCTAAATCACTTTGGAGATGATAGCCACCTTGGCTACATCACAAAATTGGAAAAAGAAACCCTAGGCTGGCTCAGTGTTATCTGAAGACGGCCACATTTTTCACGAGCGCATGTGGTTGTGTTTGTGATTTTAACGCAGTTAAATTGTGTTTTGTTAAAAGAAATGTTTTAGAGTACTAGGTGATTCAAACAAGGAGCCACTCTTTGCCCAAAACAGTAGAGCTTGGCGCTTTGTTCAAACACTTTTCTGAAGAGAGAGCAGAAGGAGAAAAGACGAACACATTACTAAAGAGAAGAAGAAATAGAAGCGCTTTGGCTTGCGGGAGACCTCCATCGTATTGCGTTGCAGAACTAAAAATAGCTTCGCTTGGGTGAGTGAAAGCAGTTTGAAGCTTAGCACACGCCTAAATGGGGGCAAGCTTCAGGGATGATGATGATGACCGAACTTGTTGCAATCCGATGTTGGATCGGGCTCCGACTGCGAAGCCGCCATTCACTGTAGGCCAACTGCGGAAGGCGGTTCCGTCGCACTGTTTCGAAAGGTCGACTCTAAGGTCGGCTTCTTACCTGGCAGTCGACGTGTTCTTGATCGGTGTTTTCTTTTACTTCACGCGCTACATCGTGTTGTTGGAGTCTGAGGAAGCGGCCGGGGGCGTGGTAGGAATATCATGGGCCCTGTGGATGGTGTACTGGAGTCTGCAAGGATGCGTTTCCACGGGAGTGTGGGTGATAGCTCACGAATGTGGTCACCACGCTTTCAGTGACCACCAGTGGCTAGACGACTCTGTAGGATTCGTCCTCCATTCTTGTCTGCTGGTACCGTATTTTTCGTGGAAGCATTCTCACAGGAGACACCACAGTAACACGGGTAGTGCGGATCGCGATGAGGTTTTCGTTCCTAAGAAGATGGAGGATGTAACACTAGGAGGAGTTATGCAGTACCTTCAGCATCCACCGGGTCGGATACTCATGATTGCTTTCATTCTTTTGTTGGGATGGCCTCTCTATCTTGTTTGCAATCTGTCAGGGAGAAAGTATCCACGGTTCGCTTCGCATTTCCATCCCAATAGTCCTATCTACAGCAAGCGAGAGCAGTTTCAAGTCATCGTCAGCGATTTTGGATTGCTTCTCGTAGGGTTTGGTCTCTACGGGCTTGGATCTGTTTACGGCTTCCTCTGGCTATTCAAAGTGTATGGTGTACCGCTCCTGATTGTCAACAGTTTTCTCGTTCTAATCACGTTTTTGCAGCATACGCATCCGTCTTTGCCTCATTACGAAGACGCAGAATGGGACTGGCTTCGGGGAGCTCTTTCCACAGTGGATCGCAACTACGGAATTCTCAACTCCGTGTTTCATCACATCGTTGATACTCATGTTGCGCATCATATCTTTTCCACCATGCCGCATTATCATGCCCAGGAAGCGACCGAGGCAATTAAGCCAATTCTTGGTAGGTACTATCGATTTGATAGCACGCCCTGGCCCCTCGCCCTCTACAGGGATTTCAAACAATGCGCGTACGTGGAGGCTGACAGTGAAGCTGTTGACGGAGTCCTTTGGTTCAGGAGCTTCTGACAATCTAAGCGTTCTTGATCATGTAGAAGCTGGTAGAACAAAGTCAAACTTGCAAGCTTCCCTTTCACCAAATATTCTAGTGTTCACCCCGATGATGACCTACATCCCATTCATCCTCATTTTTAATCTGAAGACATGAAGGATTCGTCAAATGGTGAAGAGTTCGACCTGAGACCCACTAGACATGACAGTTGGGTATGTCTTGTTGATAGTCTCCCGCCCTTAGAGATTTCTGATGCCAGGAAAAGTGGCTCAGACATTGCAGACTACTCCGGGAATAGGACAGAAAGAACTCTTATGGAAAAAAAAACGAGTCCTGGACCTTGTTCAATGCAAGAAAAAACACTTCTAATCAATGAGGCAATTGTTTGGAATAATCATTCTCCTGATTGGGTCAAATCATTATGGTGATTGTTCTCAAATTTTGAGGTATATTCTGCAATTCATGGATCTAGAGTAGCTTGTCTACTTTTTAGTGGAAAATTAGCATCGAAGGAAGCATGCTGCAAATTGGACTTCTTTGAAAGTCACAATGACAGTTCTTTTGAGTTAGTCAAGTCTTGTTTGTTGAATGTAATTCAAATGCATTTGAAAAATATATCAAAAATGAGATGAGAAAACTTATATTACAATTTTTTCAACTTTGAGAAATTGCAATGCTTTTCCCCAAATTTAAGCTTCCAGTAGTATCGTTAAAAAGTTTCTCCATGCGTGTATTTAAATCCAGGAAGCGTCAGAGGGAAGTGCTCGACTGTCCTTTGAAACGGCTTCACAATCAGGTACAATGGAGGTCCATTGTACTGGAAGATCAAACTCATGGCCTTCGAGCAACATTAAGCTGCAGAACATCATCACAGATAATAAGCTGCCATGCATATTGTCCAATTAGTGGCATTGACAGAGCTTTGTGGAAATATTACAACTGCAGTGCTTCTGACTAGTAGACGCAGTTGAAAATGTGCTTACATGTGTGGTGATTGAAAACAAAGTAGAGAGGGAGGCATACAGAGAACCCAATCTATTTGAAATTTGATACCGCAATGCCCACCCATTTCGACCAAGCAGATTCAAGCGGAGGGAAGTTGCTTTGATTTTTTTTTCCAAATGACGTGCAAAAAAATATAAGGTGCAACCTATTGAAAAAAAAGTAAATTTCATAATTTATTTGAATGTAAACAGGGTGCTTAGAATTAGATTATGATAATATATGTTAAATGTACCTAAAATATTCTCAATATTATTAAACTAATTTTGAACATTTTATTATTTTAGAGCATGCCAAAAAAATACCCCTTTCTCTCAAGTTCTCCATAAAATATACGAAGACTAGTTAACTTCCCCTAATGAATAAGGAAATTTGAAACAATTTTCAAAACTCAACTCTAATCTGCCTATGCAGATAGAATTGCTCAATCTGACACTGTAGAATATGGATTGAGGTCATCTCCTTCTTTCATCATTCTTCCTCCCTCCTGTTCTTCCTGCGTTTCCATACTGTGACGATCCCAACGGCAAAGAAAGGAGCTTCATAGAGAAACACGACGCTCACAAAGGACTTCGTAGAAAATTAAACGTCGTAGATCCCTATGCGGGCAGGATTCATTCCTCAACTTGTAGGTGAAAGTCCAGCTTCATTCGAGGACAAGTGGTTTCTGGAATTCCATAGTATAATCGAAGCTTGTAACCAGGCATTACAAGATCTTTGCTCAGCATATATTGTTCAACCTCTATCACGTCAGCACCATCTTTTCATAGCGAAAACGGGAGGGGTTCATGTATGATATATGGTACTAGGTAGCCTTATTTTTCAAGGTGTCCCGTGATTAGAAAACTCAATTATGCTAACAACCCAATCAATCCACACTTTGTCCAATGGGTACCTAATACCTATTCTCAACAACAACATTCACTAAAGATCGCATCCAGCCTTTTTTGTTCTGGCTAAAAATCGCCAAAAGCTAACACTGCCCAAACTTTCTGACGAAAATCTCCTTTTTTCTTAATATCAATCCGCCAGACTGCGCCCCTTTTCAAGGAGCGAGTTGTCACAAGTATGCCTACTGGCTACACTTTTTAATGTTCCTGGATAAAATTATCGGCAGTTAGTAAAATTATGACGGAATCTGTGTGGGGATACTCACCAGTACTGTGACACTTATAAAAAAAAATTAAATGACTGATCCCCTTATTTGGGGCAAATTTTTATCTCAAAAATAGATTGCCAAGAAGTGTCACAGTTCCAACATTATGTGATTTGTGTCCACCTGGGCACTGAGAATAAGCCAGTTGTAAATCCACCATAAGCCAATACTTAAATAATAGCAAATTAGGGTGGTTTACTTTGGGGCTTGAGGCTTGGGCTTTACTTGGGCCCACTGTTTATATTTCTGGTGAACTGGTACAAAATTTTGGCCTCAGCTGGGGAGGTGCAACCAGCTTAAGAGGAGTTTTTAGCTCCAATGTGTCACACACTATTCTTGGATAAGATTTAGGGTGCCAGGTCACAAAGAAAATTTCACGATTTCTACTGTTCAAGGTAGTTTTGTTAGTTTCCTACTGTTTTGACAGTTACCTTGAAACTTGTCGCCACTAAATATAAATATTGTGTGGGATCATAGTCACTTGTGCTAAATCTCTTGTGGGATGATCACCTATGCTACATCACAAAAATGAAAAAAATAGGCCGCTTGAGCCTGACTCCTTCCCTCCACTTCCAAGTTCCATCCACCATGTTATGATTCATGTTGCAAAACTGTTCAATGAAAACATAGTAACAGTATTAATCTCAAAAGTTGCATTTGCTTTAAGCTTAGCTGTTAAATTACAAGTGCATGTTTCTGGCCAACAATGCCAAATAGTTATATGTTACAAGAGCTATTACATTGCCACAGGCAAGAAAAAGTCAAGTGTGCTTCAAAACAAGGGTTTGCAAAAGAAAAGCAAGAAATTTTATCTTAGTATATGAAGGCCATTGGAACCAGACCCACATCCTGAGTTGTGCAACTTGTGGAAAATAAGGTTTTTAATAGGGTTGCCAAAGGTTTGCACATGTGGAAAGCATGTTTTCTCCCTATTCTTCATCATGATAAGGCCCATTGCCAATCATACTTTCACAATTTGTAGGCTTTTAGTCTTAGACAACCCTTCAAAATTTTATTTATAGACACTCCATAGACTCAAAAAATGTACAAAGGAATAAGAAAAAAGAAAATGGAGAATTCACAGGATGTCAAGTTAGCTCAAACTAGATGTCAAAATCTTTCCATGTCAACAACCAATTGCCTATAATAGGCTGGCCATGGTCATTGGGCATTGTATTTTGAAGGGGTGGAAGTTGGGAAGTAGCTAGGCCAACCGCTACCCCTTGACTTAAGATGAAGTATGCTTGCATCCTTTGAAATGTAATTGAAATTTTTTGACAAAGAAAAATAACCAAAATAGAAAAAGAAGGCCCTTTGGCTCTTTTAAACTCCAAATGGCATCAACACAATCGTGTTTTTACACATCAACCTGTTTGTGTAGACATCCAAATACTTCAATTGCTAAAAAGAGGAATTGTAACTTAGTGGTCATCACAATAGTTCTTTTGTTTGGCTTGAGCTACATCAAAAGTAGCAAAATCCTTGAATTGTGCAAAGTCAAAAAAATTAATTTGATCATGTTGGGTTGGTAATAACAACATTAGCTAAGGTGCAAATTTCATCTTTGGTGAACACAATGTTGATTAATTAACTAGCAGAGTTGAACATGGTTGAAGCAGACGCATGTAGTTGTTTTTGTCCCACATGGAAACTATCATTTTGTGCAATGGCAACAACAGTGTCACAAACTACATCATGGGTTCTCGTGTGCTCATTGCCATGAACACAACATAAGAAGTGGATACCATAAGGTCAATGGGATGTGTGCACACACATTGAACGATACCTACAATCGAAGGATGTGGTAGTCCAAGTCATGTCCGAAATGTTGTGAAAAAAATTGGGGAAGATAATTGAAACATTGAAAAAATTGGTCGAATTATAAACCAAACACTTACCTTAAGGCCGAAACATGATAAAGTTTGAGCATAATGGGCATCAAATATCTTGATGGAAAGCATGTTGGAAAGGGTATGATGGTGTACACGCTTCAAGATGGAATCTTAAAGTTGAACCATTTGTTGCCTAATGAGTTATTCAAAAAGAGGAACACATGAAAGTTAAGGGTAGGAAAAGATCGCATGTTGCTTTGAAATGTTGCTAGAAAAGGAAAGTGTTGTTGTCAACTTATGTTAAAGCTTCAAAAAGGAAAGATGTTGATCAACCATAAACCTAATAGCTATGATTGAAACTACAAAGGCCCAACTCCCTAAATAAGTTGTTGGAGCAATGGTGATTATCAATATGAACCCAATGCCATCAAAAGTTATTAAGAAAAAGTCTTGTTTACAAATTAGAAGTCCTTATGGGTTATTAAAGGTGTCACGAACATCAAAACAACGAAGTTTATAAAAAAATTTAACCAAGATGAGAACAAAGGCAAGCCTTATTCCAAGGCCAAATCGTGAAGCAAAAAAAATAAAAACACAACACATGCGAAACAAAAATTCAACAAGATTTTATTGTAAGGAATAAACAAAACATAACAAGGCTATGACAAATAAACATGCCCAAAATTGGTGTTAAATATATTAAAAGTAATAATGAATTTTATTTTTATTTATACCACCTATTAGGCACCTAACTCAAAGAAATTTGTTAAGAAATTTCCAACCTACATGTGGTCCATGTGCACCCATGTGTGGTCCAAATGTACCCATGTGTGAACTATGAATTAATTAGAAGTGAACTAAAATTCAATTAAGTTAACTACAAATGAACTAAATGTAAATTAAAAGTTAACTACAAGTGAATCAAAAGTCAATTAGAAATGAACTAGGACTTAATTAAGAGCGAATTAAAAATGAATTATAAGTAAAAGTTAACTAAGAATGAACTAAAATTAAATTATGAATTAAATATGAATTCACTGCAAGTTATAGATGAACATTCATATGAATGAACTCCATAGCATTGGCATCCGTGACAAAAAGATTTTAAACCCAAAAAACACCCAAACATTTGAAAAAATGAGGAATCAAAAGAAAGAAAAGATTCTATGAAGGTGCAAGAGGAAGGTGTGCATTGTAAAAAATACGATGGCTATTGCACAAAGTAGTGAGTTAAAATTCCAATGGTTATTTGAACATCGTCCATTTTAAGGAAAAATTTCACATGTCGAACATCTTTTAATAAAACATCTTTGATGAAGGACGATGTGAATGATGAAATGCCTAATGGAACCCCCAAGACTTTAACTTCTTATAATGGGGTGTTAAATTAAGATGGGTTGTCAAAGTCAGGTGGCAAATTAGAAAGTGACCATGCTACACAATTTTGAAGTTAGATAAAAAAACCTATTACATGGAATTTGATCTTGAAATCTTCATAAACAGATGATACAATTGAAGGGGGGCCTATGATGTGAATGTCAACTATAATGAATGGAAATAAACAAGAGGAAAAATAACTAATTATAAAACGTAAAGCCCTAAAGTGGGTTAAGGCAAGGGGATCACTTTGATGGGTTCCCATGGTAAATGGGATGACTATGACATCACCTTCATGATTGTGATGACAATAAAATAGGGGAAACTCAAATGCATAAAATACATAAACAAACAGGATGAATTATATGATGTCCCCACTTGCTACACAAAGTTCTTGAAATATGACTTGTCTTAACACTTAATTGAAGGCATTTGCCATGTCTAATTGGAAAACAATCCAATGGGGTGTAGGTCCAATGTGCATTTAATGTTGTGGATTACTACTTCACATCCACCCTTGGTTGTAATTCTAAATTGGTGCAGGGAGAAATGTGTTACAAAAACATCACAAAATTAAAAACATAATAAAACACAACTTGTGAACCAATACAAAATTTTCCCAATGACAATGGGACGAACTCCACTTGAAGGTTTGGTCATGGATAAAAGGTGGGCCATTCCAAGGACATGTGTAATTCAATGTGGAATGTGACCTTGTGCAATATGAAAACAAAGTTGAAACAACTATGAAAATCCACTCATGGAATCTTATTGGTGAAAATAGTTTCAAAGATGTTCAGAAATCATCTCAAAAATACCACTTGTAGACAAATGTGACATGCATTAAAATGTCAATTTGAAGGAATCAAATAAAAGCTCAAGGTTTTGGTCTGGTTTGTAATATTTTTAAAAAAAACAAAAAGAAGCCATTTGATTCAAGATGTAAAATGACAAGAATTAAAGTGATATTGTAGAACATGGGTGTAAGAAAAAATTGTGTTAGAATGTGAATTTCACAAAAATATTCCCTTGCACATCCAATAACTAAAACTATGAAAAAAACGTTTATGAACTAAAGGATCATGTTGGGGAGGAAGCACTGAACTCAAACTTGTTGCCAAAGTTTGAACTTGTAAAAATAATTTTTCCTACATGTTTTCTTAAGTGATTGTTAGAAAATGTTTAAGTTGGATTTGTGTTTCCCTATGCCCTATTACTCCAACACAAAAGCCAAAGCAAAACACCATTGGAATAACAAGAGGAACAAATGCCAAACTAACACATCATAAGGATCTTGTGCTAACTTATCCAATGAAAAACAAAATGTCATTTAAACATCATATTGTAAAACGATAAGAATGCAATTGTATAATTGAGGATGATGTAAGCCTAAATGGAAGGATTCGAGAACATCCAATGTTGAAACCCAAACCTAAGCTTATGCAAATAAGGTGGAAGCAAGGGAAGGTATTGAATCGAAATGGTCAAAAGGTTTGGATTAAATGAATTTGATGTCTAACAAGAATGTTGGTGACAAGTTAACCCTCAAATAGCAAATTCACACCCATAGGTGAGGCAAAAGGCTTTAAGTAGAAGTTGTAAGCATGTTGGGGACATGGAAATAAATTAAAGGGTCTGATCATGAGCAATTATAGAGGCTAATAAAATGGAAGGGGGGGAGAGGTCCTAAATGTGCATTATCAAAAGAGTTTGGGGAAATGTAAAATTGGGACCCCACATTCCCATGAAGGGCTAGGGGAACTAATAGATGGTGCATAGTTTGTTAAAATAGTTAGGGGAATGAGTGGGTAGTTCGTGATTTGCATAGGAGATGGGATGGTGAATAAGTTTGTGATGGTGCATGAAAAGACAAATGGACGATGAGAATTACGAAATTTGATAAGACATAATGAACTATAGGACATAGGACGTTTGGTGTTCATGAGGAAAAAGGTTTAAGAGCACAACCCCACTTTCTAAAGACTATCTACTATTACAAGGCAATCATAAATCTACAAAGCCAACAACACAAAACTAAGTGGATCAACAAGAAAAAAATAGAAAATCACCTAGAGTTACCTAGCTCAAGCATTATGCCAATGCCAAACATTAACTTTGTTATAATTTTGGATGCTATCAACACTACTCTACTAGGTTTTAACACAATCTTTATACCCTAATACCAAAATATCACAATCCTCACTCCTTGTCCCCAATCCTATAGCACTCAAGACAAACCACACCACATTAAAGCTTGCTTAAAAGTCACTTTAATAAATTGTCTACCTCCTTTCCCCCCTTACTAACTTTGCTACATGTTTGCTACATAAAGTACTGTATGTAAAAGTGATACGCACCTTGGTTGCATTCAAGATTCAACAATAGCAACCCACTACTTTTGGAACTGGATGACAAAAGGGATACCTGAGACTGTCTCCTTTTTTCTAATCCTGATTAACAGCTAGATTAGATTAACACTAAATTTAACCAGAAACGTTTCTCTCTTTATTCTCTCTTCCCCTCTGCTCTCACCTCTTTTGTTTTATTCCTACACCCACCTACATCACAGAATTGAAGGGAAAAAAAACCCCCCTCACTGGGCCAAGGAGCTTGCAAACCCTGGATGTCGAACTAGGGCCAGCAGCAGCAGCAGCGCAAGCAAAACAACAAGAAGTAAAAGGTGCCTGCAAAGGCTAATGAAGTCATGCTGAATGTAAGCCTTGTCTTCAGACCCTAGTTTGACTCTTTTGATCCCATCATCAGTTTCATCAAAATGGTTTAAGTTCCCAATACAAAAACTTCAGGTACTTTACAAATAAGCTTACTGTGTTCTGCATGCAACCACTAAATTGTGGAATTACTCTTTGTCCTACTCATTGTTACAAGATGCAAAAACAAAAGTCTTGGAATCAGTCCCTAAAAACTTGGACTGTATCCCAAGCCAAAACAATGAAACCCTTTCCCATGCTTGGCACAGCCAATTAGGTACTAAATGATTTAAATGCAAGTAAATATCCTTAATATTGGATTTAGCATGGCAAATTCAACATTTGGAATAGTGTTAGAAATCACAAGTACAATGAGGCAACCATGAGAAAATTACACACCACAGTTTAGAGATCCTAAAACAACTGAATGCTATGAACAGAGAATGGGTTCCAAAGACAGACTGGAAAAATCTTCTTCCAGATGCTACAAATGTAGCTTTAACCACTTGGTTGATCATGCAAAAACAGACAAAGATCATCAGCTAGAAGTGAAGGCAGTGCTATATCCAATGAGGATAGAACTGTTCAAATCATCAGCAAAGAGTTGTAAACTCAAATCCTTATCAAAGCCTGTGACAACATCCCCCTGGATGGTGTCATGTTTTCCATGTGTTTAGAGCCCAGATGTAGAGCCCAGATGGAGCCCAAAAGTCAAGCATGAAGGATTACCAGAAAGGCATTCTCTCCGGCAGAGATCAAAAGGAGCAATTCCCATCACATCTGCAGCAGTGAGTTCAGTGCTGGTCAAACTCAGGCACAGCAACAGGACTTCACAGTTAGGTTGAATAGCCTCACCCTTCTTCCTGGGAAACAAACATGCAGATTGGCCTGAGACAGGTACATATCCATGAGTGGTTCAGGCCTTCCGCACCCTGAACACATCATTTAAGCACACCACTGGTGACTACCAGCTGGACAGTTACACCCCTTATTGTGTATATCCAGATGACTGCTGGATGACTTGAAGCAAGGATAAGACCACAAAGACCATCCCTAACACATTGTGAATGGGCATTCCCTGCACCCCTAACAGTTGGAAACACTTTACCCTATACCCTTTAAATGAACCTGTGTGAATTTATCTACATGTGGCCATCTTACAGGCAGACAAGTTCCATGATAGGATCCTCTAAGCTCACCATAGCAATCTAGACTTATAATGGCCAGAACAGTCTCACCCAATCAGTCAACAGGGAGAATAGCTCAACAAAACAAGACTTAGACAAGACGAAAGACTTGTATTGGCTTTGACAATTTGTAATTAATCAGACCAAGGCCATCACAACTGACTCTTCCTCAAATTCCAGTGCAAATTTTCCCTCACGCTTCGTAGAAAGCCATCAGTTGTTTTCCTTTCACAGGCCGCTGGAACTGGCCATGCCGACATATAGACAATAAGGGTGTCGCCTTTGCTCAGCTGCTGCCTGGATTTCCCATCAAAACTTGCCCATGCCTGATCCCTAGAATTCTTTGGCACCTGCCAAAAATATATTGGTTTGATTCAACAGTTACCCACTTTAAAACAGTATGCTCATTAGTGAGTCATAGCCAAAGGAGATTTGTAGAATATTCAGTGCACTGGATCCAGAGATTACTTACACAAAAAACGGCAAAAGGAAAAATTGGTTCAAATATGCATAGAAACCTGAACTTTGAGTGTCACACTTTCTGGCAGAAGAAGAGGCCGGAAGGATAAGGAATGAGGACAAATTGGTGTAAAAAGAATCCCAGGCACCTGCATGTTGTGAAGATACACAATCTAAGTAAGAAATTTTATGTGCTTGTGAGCTGAGAAAAGGGTGATGGTTGCCCATGTCCTCTTGGAACAGGTAAATTAGTGCTGCAGCCTGACATAGCAGAATGAGTTCTCCTTTGGAAGCACCTACAATTGATTAGCTGGTTCATGTTCAATAACACATGTAAGAGGCAAATTGTCATAGGCTCCTATTTAGATAGTGTAACTAGGAGGATAGTGGCAGTGTCCTACATGGTACAGAATACCTCATAGAAGGAGACCAGTCTAAAGGTGTACAGGAAAGAACCTGAGGGTGAACCATCGAGCCACCAGCTGCCAATGAATATGCTGTACTTCCAGAGGGAGTAGAAAGAATGAGGCCATCACCTTGGACAGAAGTGAGAAAAAGACCATCACAATAACATTCCAGGTTTGACAGGAAAGGTGACAAACCCCGGTCAATGGACACCTCATTAAGGACTAAATAATGTTCAACCTCAGGACCTCCATCCTCCATATTCTGTGGATCACGCACAATCTGGCATACAAGCCGGTGTCGGAGGGTTATAAACACTGGACCCCTCATAACAGTTTGCAGACACTCCCTGTAATGGTCACTCTCTGACCATTTTGGTGTCAAGGCAATTACTCATGCTCATGCTCATGCTCATGTGAGGTGGTGACATTAAACCTTGGTATGAACACCAAATGGAAAGAGAGGATACGGAATTGGGTCATAAAACCCAGGGAACCCATTGAAAATGCCACCACAGGTGGAATTGGACCCTTGAACATCGATGCTGCCTGCACAACAAAAAAGGCATACAATCTCAGCTCTCATCTTATTCAAGACCAAACAAGACATCAGTCCCAACCTCAGAGCCTACCAAAAAATACAAGCAGCATTCAACCTTCAACCATAAATGTTCCATGGTTTCTTGATCTCTCTATCAGGATTTCACCCTCTGTATCTTCACTGGCCCTATCTATGATAGCATTTGCATAAAATACCTAAACCATCCAAAATTGGATAAAAGGAAATAAGTTTCACATCACCCCAGATTAATGTGATCCACATAGACTTTAGAACGTAGCCAAGTTGACCCTCTTTCTCCTTATATTGATCTCATGCATGCCATTTGTTCCTCGAGTACACATGATGGCCATGCATATTACTTGAGATGGAATTTGTAGATGACAATTTCAATATTGGAATTTACTCCCCCCACTAATGACACTTCAAACTGGACATTTGCTGCTACTAAACTTGCTAGGTCCAAACCACAGAGCTTGTCAGCTGGAGCCAGGAGAGACCTCATAGTATCTTAGAGGGTGTTCTGTTTTTCCTCCTCCTCAATCTTTACTTTGACCACAAAAATTCTCCTCACATTACAGGGCCCTCTCAACTCTGTAGTTTAACAACCAACCATGCTCAGAAATTGGATTTAGCCATGTCAGAATCCATCCCACACCATCCCTAAATTTTTGCAGTCTAAACTCCCAAGGTGTCATAAGAGCAAAAGACAGAATGCTACCCAAATGAGGGTGCCATCACCACCAAGTGTGATGACCAAGTCCACTTTGTTGTGCAGCTCCAACAACTCCTGATCTGCCATTCATCTAACGCTATTGTAGGTTCCCTCTTTAATGGTACATTCACATCCAACTTTTTTTTTTCAACCTCAACCACAGCATACATCTGGTGTGAACCTTCCTCCGTATGTTTTCACCCACATAGCAGCTTACACTAATCAAAGCCTTACTAGCTACAGGAACTTGTGATTATTTGAGACATTTCCAAAGTCATAATGTTCTTGCTGTATTGTTTGAGAAATGGAAACAACTACCCTTACCAAGGTTAATCTGAAAGTATCATCCCTGGAAATGTAAGAGTTTAATCCTTCTTTTTTAATATCTTATCTCCAGTCATTGAACATACCAAGAGGATGAAGTCACCTGTTTCACAAGCTTGGACACAGGAAAAATACAAGCTTTCTTTGAGGAGCTCCTCCTTCACAATTGGCTCTGTATACACTTTCATGTCTTTTTCATCTCTGAGCCACCTGTGCACCACAAACAAATCAATGCCTACAAATTTAACTCAATTTGTCCTTCATGTAGTCCTCTCAAGAACACAGGCAACTGTTGGAACATAGTATGCCCCAGATTTTAGGCTCCTCACCCAGAACTGGAAATTGAGAAAAATCCAAAGATGAAACAGATGTATGATTGCCAGAACCCCCTACATAGCCCCCAAATGGTAGAAAGAGTAAAATTCTGATATTTAGACTATTAAACAATAAACCCATTTTTCTGAGCATGGACCTGCTAATCGGAAAAAAGACCCCAAAAATATACCAGAAGAGAGCTCCAACACCCCTCAGAGAAAAAACCCAAGCCTGAAGTCTAAAAATTATGAAGTCTAAACTTGTGAACTGCTTCTGAAAACTTCAATGATTTCTGTCTCACTAGAGGATGGGCCCTCTGCAGTGCACTTACTTGATCATTTCTTTGCAGAGCTTTTGCACAGTTGGTGCATTAGGCTTTGTGATGATGACCACTGATTTTGGAGGTGTCTCCCACACCAACAGGATCTAGAGAAAATTAGAAGGCCAAAAATGTCAATTAACAAATCAGCACTAACAAAATCATGTTTTTGGATGTGTCACCAGGACAAATGTGGTTCCAAGCTCACTCAGCCCTGGCCAGAGGGAAGAAGAGGAAGAGCATAGCAAAGAACTCCAGCATCTCCTGAACAGTTTTTGTTTCTCTACTTGTCTTAAAAGTCTTGCACATTCTTGCCATTGAAACAAAACTATTTTCCCAACAAAAACCACCAAACAATGGAAGTACCTGCTTGTTACTCTGGACTTCTGTACTGATGTTTCCAAACTCAACAGATACAATTCTTTGTTCATCACTCTGATGGAGACCGTGACTCCACACCAGTTTGAACATGGCCTGCAGTTACCATAACCCTTATAAAGTAATCTACCTTTACAATTTTGATCACTCTGAACAAAAAAATGCCTAAGTGGCCAAAGCAAGCAGGGATAAAGAACTGAAAAACAAGACAATATGAGAATACAACACAAGACAATTTGAAAAACACTGATTCATGGGGAAATTGATGGCAACAAAATGGATCATTGCAACCTTTTCAGGCCCAAACTTTGTTTTGGGCAATGTGCCAGGGTTCTCAAGGGAAGATGAATGGCTGCGATTAAATTGTTTGTTGTTACTTTGAGATGATTGCTGCCCAGTTGTTGTGACATCTGCAGCACTCAATTCAAGTACCTCATTGGCCATATTCTTAATCTCTGGCAGCTTCTGTGAGCTTGAAGAGTTTGCACCTGAGAAATTTGACAAAAACACCAGTAAGAAGGTGGCGGATTGTCCCATCTTCTTCACATCAGGATCACCTATTGGTGAAAACTTTCCACCAAAAAAAACCATGTGAGCTTAAATGTAATCACTTTGGTAATAGTTGAAACAACATAATCTTCATTGAGCTTCATGTAATAGATCAATCAGACCAATTATACCCTATGGCATTGATAACCAACTGGTTCATTAATACAACAGTTCTTTTGTACATTCTTTGGGTTGCCCAGCCTTCAATCATTGTTGAGGTCCCAATCCTCTAAACACTGAGCCCAAAGTTCCACAAAAACATGTAAGTGGGAAGCGGTTTAAGCCAGGATTTCTGATAAACAGAATACAGACATTCTATTGACAAATCAACCCTTCGAAGGAAAGATCCACAAACCAAGAGCACAGTTTTCTAGATGGAGGCACCGTAAGTGCTCCATTTCATACTTCCGCTTCCATTCTGCAGCTTCAGCTAGGGCTTGAGCTTTGATCTCTGCAACCTCCTTTAAAGATTTTTCCACCACTGCCACAATCATGTCAACGTCTTGAATAAGAACAGATCGACTAGGAACACTACTCGTGGTCAGGACCCTACCTGATCTGCAATACCCAGACAAAAGCCATACCATTTCACATGATTGCAGTAGATCAAAATAGCCAAAGTACGTGCACAAAATTCCACTGTTTAATGCTGTGACTGGAGCAGAGCATTCAGTTCTCTTTTCCCAGCAGCAGGTAATAACTCTAAAATATGGTCAATGTTTGACACAGTTTGGATACAAAAGTAGATCTGCAGCTTCTATAGTCATGTCCCAAACAAGAATCTGGAAGCTGACTCAGACAACACTTCATCTAGCAATGAAGTTCAAAACAGAACAATGTTTTTTCTTACTAAAATCAGTTATGTGTCTCTCTGCAGGGGTTGCTTCATGACTTTGATAACAACAGAAACTGAAGAGTGTAAACCCAGAAATTTATGTCATTTTGCGTTGAGGATTATTCCAGATCCCAGAGTTAATCAAATGCTTTGCAAAGGAAATATTGCTGCAACTTCTTGTTTTTCAGAAGGGTGAAATCTAACATTCAAATATCAAACATCCCCATATCAAATATTAAAAAGAGTAATACACATTGAACAAGTAGCCATGAGAATGTCACCCAGAAAATTAACTCATACTTTGCAAGGCATCAGAGAAATCCACCAGGTCGTTATTGGAGTTCACAACACTTGTCTCCAAAAGGCTATCATTACTGCTAGGCCCCTGTTCTACATTAAACTGCCTCGATGTCCCTCGTGAGATGCTTATTGCAGACTCCCCTTGGCTGCCCAGTGCCTGAAATCCTCTTCCCTGTGCACTAATCAGACACGACTTTAACTCCCACAGGCCAAGACTCCCATCACACATCAGCAAATCTCAGACAAAAAGCAATCAAATCTCTACATGGCATAACACCACTCAGAGACATACATGTGCAGTCTTTCTCACTGGGAATCAAAAGGACCCCAAGTTCAATGTTATGAGATCCCAAAAACTTCACAACTCATTAATCCTGACTGGGACGAATTCCTCCACTAAAAGCTCAAAAGTTCATGCAGCTTGGAATAAAATTTGTGCCAGAAAGCCCAAAGGTCCCCAAACCTTCACAACAAAACTTTCTGGGGTTAGATCCGCAGGAAAGGAAAGTTTTCCCAAAAGTTGACCCTGTGTTCCAAAGGCATGCATTAGTGAGGTGGAGCTGGCCAATCAGATAAGTCATCATTCAACGGAGAAAACAAGAGCATAATTAGGTCATAGCAGACAGAGCCTTAGTCGGTACAAGCTTACATGTCTTGAAATGCTTGAAGCGCGGCTGCTTGGAAGAATGATGGGAGACTTCACCAACCTCAATTCCACCGCTTTTGATGATGACAAATCCATCTGTACAATCAATCCCTGCACTGAGCACTCCTATGTTACTGAACGCATTTGTCTGGAAAAACAAGAAGGATGCAATTCTGCAAACACGAGCAAATTTTGGTGTTTAGTCAACAGGTTTTAGTGTTTCATCATGTTGATGGTATTGCTTCCTCCCAAGTTTAACACCTTCTGCAGCCATTCCTGACCTGGTCACCCCCTTATGGCAGCGTTGCCTCGATTGGACAACATCATCCATCTGCCATATCGCTCTCCGCTATTCCTTCAGACTTTCTTCGGGCAATTTCCAGGCAAATGATACGCAGTTTTTCTATGAGAGACTCAAATCCGAAAATAATAGTATTCGAAAGACAACAGGATTTCCAACTGAGAGCATGTCAAAGATATATTTTCACAACGGGGATAGGAGATCGAAGCAAAAGGGAGGGAGGACAGGTACCTGGGAGAGAACATGGAGAGATCCCATCCAAGTCCACTTAAAATCCCGTTCCAAAACCTTCTGACAATTGCGTTTCTACAACTCTGAGCTAGACAACACACAGCCTATTGATCGATCCCGGTTTTGAAGGGATCGTCAGGTAAAGGAAAGAAAAATGTGAAACGCCTGAACAATGGAAGGCATTATTTGCAGAGAAATTGAACGTTCTGAAGAAGTAACTGCCTCAAGTAGCAGAATGTTTTCGAGATTACAAATCCCAGACCGATGATCATCAAGGAAGCGTCAACTCTAAATGCGTTCAATACTCTCCGAAGGCCGCTTCAGATCGCGAGTAACTTGAAACTACCGAACAAAACAAGAGTTGCTGCTCGTCCTAGAGGAAGTAAACACTAACTACGAAAGAGGTTATGAGGCAAAAGGAAGGGAATACTCGAGGGAGAAGTCGAGGAGGGTCCCACGATGACTACAAAGATGACCGCAGGCCGACAAAGGATTTCTAGGGTTTTGAGGGAGGGAGTGGGAGCAATAGATTTTACAAAGAAGCCCGCAAACAGCAGGGTGCTAGAAGGGCCCGTAGGGTTATGTATAAGAGAAGGTACCATTATGGGGGCTTTTCAGATTTGAGATCCCCCAGGCTGGTATCGAAAATATGGAAGGCCCCAGAGCAGGACCTTTCCATGTTTAAAGTAATGGTATTTTTTCTTGTTTTTTGAAGCGATTAATCATAAAATTGGATCTCTCGAAATTTGGAAGGTCCAGTACAGGCTGTATTGGGTCTTTGGAATTTCAAAAGATCCAACAAAACGGAGGTAAATTTCACATAAGTCTGAAATAAATAATTAAAAGTCAAACATGGCAAATTCAGACTGAAAAAAGATCTAAAAATACAAAGAAAATAAAAGTGCCAATACTTTATGAAAGAAAAAAAATGAGAAAAAACCGAAACAACCAAAACCAAATGTCCAACCAATCAATGATGATGATGAAGGGAACATGTTTGAAAATGTTTTGCATTAATTTTTGATGGAAAAATAGGAATGACTGTCTTTCGACCACCCACCATAGAAAATATAAATTGTGTACTTTTGGATATCCTGCTTTGGTGTGTGGTGTGTTTTTTCAGGCATTGAGTGGGAGGCCTGTTATTTTGGGAAGGCTGAGGTGCAAGGGTATTCCAGCCTAAGAATTGACGATTTCTTAATATTGTTTATCATGATACTGGTGGGTACCAGATGGGTATCCATCAGATATCATGATAATAGAGTTAGAAAAACTAATGCAAGCATTTTGAAAAGCAAAACTTGTAGATTTTGTCAAATTTTGCCTTCAACTATGCTAGTGAAAATCACAAAGGTTTTTAGGACAGAGAACAGGGCCTTTCCGGGAATGAAGGTCTGGCAAATGATTGGGAGCCAAGAGCTGGACCAGAATTCCCTGAACTGCCCATTCAAGATTCTTGTCCAGCATAAGGATCTGGCAGAATTTTGTTTGGGAAGGAGAAGAGAAACCTTCCCCAGAAGGATTTTGAGGCATAGGATGCCTCCTCTATTCCAGATATACATTAGTCAGGGTACGGCACCCTTCATATACATTTTTTTAAATTCTACCAATTTTTTACTGTAGGGGAAGGCCCACTACCCAAGGCCTCCCATAATTTGAGGATCATAGGCTTGAGGGTGGTATCCTTGGGGCACAAGCCCAAAAAATTAGTGGAGGCCCAACAAATGAATTGTCCATGCAAGGAGGGGCTTTCAAATGCAGAAGAAAAAACAAAGCCTTCTTCTCAAATATATAAGTTGTTACCATCATAATCCTCAGTGAGCATTCTCTTTTGTTCTTGGTTTATACAACTAGGACGTGAGCTTGTTAAGCTGCAGTGCAAGAGTTAAAGTACCAATGAGAGCTCAATCATGGGTCTTTTAGGGGTTACAGTTTTTAGGTTTTCTCCAGTCATACACTGGTATGCGGATTTTGACATACGAAGTTGGTCTTGCTATGTCACCTTTGAAATGAGGGAAGAGAAGGAACCACTCTGGTCCTGGCATTCAGTTGCAAAATATGTTTAAGTATGAAGATGATATTTAGTTTTAAGTATAAATATGGATCTAATATTTGCCATTTGAAAAGTGGTATTAAAAGTATATGTGCCTCGTTCTGGTATGAAGACAGACAACATATGAATCTTGAATTACAGAAGCGCATCAACATTAGATGCATAATCCTAACAGACAACATACAGCAGCATTCGACCAACATACGATTAATAGCCAATGCCCATGTAGTCAGGCAGCCCTTTTACTTGGTAACTGTATCTGAATGCAAACTCATTGCACACTGCACAACTCCAAGACAATGGAGAAAATCTGGGGCCATTCGCCTTTCCAAAAGCAAAACATGCATGACACCAGATTTTTACAATCAAAACTTGACTCCATGCACATGCACATTACCATATTCAATAATAGGTGCAGGATTTCAAACTAGGTGCTGGTTGACCCCAGGGGTGATGCCTTAGTGGTATGTACAGAATACAAAAATAGTCCTGCTTTGCACAACATGTCCCAAGGTTGCAAAAGCCTAGGTTGCTTATGAAAAAGGTTAGGCAGCCTTAGGAAAAAATTGATGTGACCTAACAAATATGTTAGGATACCTAGTGTGCAGGTGTCTAGGCCCTTTTTTTTAAAAGATGTCCTGTAGGTTCTAATAGATGTAAGCTTTTTTTGGTCCATCCTCCTGCCTGCAGTGGTTTCATTTTTTCCCTCTTTTCTAACCCTTTAGTCATAATTCATTTGAGCACTAGGAGGACTAAACAAGCGGCTCTGCCACCTGAGGCTCTGTCCTGAAAATTAGTTAGTACATTTAACGTTCTACTATGAACTCAAGTTATATTGGATGAAAGTTTGTTGGCTTTATGAAAAATCATGAAATTTTTTTTTCACATTTGTATTAAGAAATAAAAATTTAGTACTCTCTTAGAATTCATTGTGGATATTTAGAAATTGAAATTATAGTTTCATTGTCTTTTATTTAATCATACAAATGAATATAACATTACAAATAATCATATTGTTTTAAAATATTTAAGTTTTTCAAACTTTAATCATGTAGACAATTTTTAGCAATGTGCAGAAGGTATTTCAATGTTTGAAACAAACAGCAATATTGAATGGATTTATTTAGATGGAAAGATTTTTATTTTTAATCACATTTTCATTTCTTAAGGTTGAGAATTTGGCAACTTTTATATTTGTTTTTGTCACATTTTGGGTTTAGGTTTTTTATGAAAGGTGTTTTGTTATGGTGTTTGGTGAGTGTATTTATGGATTAAAAATCATCCAAATTTTTATTTGTCTTGTTATTGGTATTTAAGATTTTTTTTTGCACATGGTCCATAAAAACAATATAAAAATACAAATTCAAGCCACAAGGTGCCAACATTTTGGGAATAATTAATTCAGTGGAAAATGCAACATTCACATGCATGTAATCACAAATGTTACATTTTAAATAAATGGAGACATTAATGGTTTTTTGTTATACATTGGAAGTGTGTTTGGTAATTTGAATGCAAAATAAATCAATTTGTGAAAATCTAACCAATATGCTTTTGTTACACCATATTTACATTCATTTCTAGGGACATTTGCCCATATATGGTCTAATTGAGATCCAAAGTTTGTGGTGCTTTTACTGAATGAAAAATATATATACTACAATTTTTTTTTTTTTAAATGTAAATAATGTTGATGAACAATTTACATAAAATGATATAAATTAAAAAATTAAATAATCAATTACAACATGCATCAAACAATGTTGAAAGTAATATCAATCAACCATTGATGAACAATGAAATTTTTAATGATGACATTATTAATGATGTTCAAACACAAGAATGCAAACCAAATATTTCAATGGAAAAGAATTCAACATCAATTGTTGACCAAACAAAACTTAATAACAAATATATTACGAAATATAAAAAAGATGTTGAAGATATTCCAAAACATGTGTGCTATTGTTGCTAAAGATTATATTTTGCACATCAAATTTGTTATGCATCACATTCATATATTGAATAGTTCTTAAATCCTCTAAAAAATATAATATCTAATGATCATGTGTTGATGTGTAAGCCTTGTCATTAAAAATTGACTTTAAGAAACCATTAAATTTAATGTTATGCAATTACATTGTAAATAACAAACAAAATATGGAATTTGTTTGATGTTGAACAAAATAAAAGAACGTTTAATTGCACTTCACCTTGCTTTTGCACAAATTTTCTAATTACAAAGATATGGGCAATATGTAATGCACGGTAGCATTGTGAATGTATCAAAAAATTAAAATTTCATACCAAGTGTATCATCACAAATGCCATATATGATGATTATTCCATTTCTAATTTTTTTTAAAAGAAAATTACAATATAAGTCAATACATATGTCAAGTTATGTTCATCCAAATGTAGTTATAAAACATTTCAACAAATTTATAAAATTCCATTATACATAGATGCAAAAGTTTTGATTAAACCAAATTGGCAAGGTTTAACATAACTTACAAATGTGGCTAATGAAATGAATTATAAAAACAAGACTTTGATATTAATAATTTAAACACATTTGAAAAAATCATTAAAGATAGTCTTGGAAACACTTTAGTCCAAAACATATTAAAACTTGAACAAACAGTGGATGATAATTCAATATCATTAATGCTTACCCTTAGAAAAGGTTTTTGACCTTTCGGAATATTTTGTGATAAAACATTCAAAAGAATATAATTTTCTAACATTTTTTTTGGACATGCAAAACCAACTTTTCAATATTCATATTAAAAGATAATTCAAGCTGAATTAACAAGTGTTCATAAAAAATTTGCATATCATTAAACAAACATATTTTTTCAAAACAATATTAATTCATTTTTTAAAAATTTGTGCATGGATTCAAATTTGAAACAAAAAAATTTGTCAAATCATATTTTGACAACTAATGATGTGTTAACTAATGTAAATTTAAACAGAATATTAAAATCTAATTTAGGTTATCGTAAATTAAACCAACAAAAAAATCTCCAAATTATTTAAATCATTTTCAAAAAGATGTTTTTGCAATTATTAGACAATTTGGACCTTCAAGATTTTTCGTGACATTCACCATGGGTGTAAACAATTGGCCTATACTTATAAAAACACTAAAGGATTTGCATATTAAACAATTTAATCAAAATGGAAAAATCAATTTTGATTATTCATTGAACAATAGAGATCTTGTTAGAAGTGAACCTATTATATGTGTATGATATTATGAACAGAGGATGAACATTTTTGCAAATTACTTAGAAATATAAATATTTGTTTTGGTCAAGTTGTGGATTATTGTTTCATCACAAAATTTTAATCTAGAAGACCAATTCATGACCATGGTTTATTATGGGTAAAGAATGTTCTTCAATTTGGTATTTCATCAAATAACAAGGTCGAAATTTTTGTTGATAAATATTTGACAACCGATCAAACCATTCTTCAAAAGGAAATTTGTAATGCACAAATACACCAACATAAACAAACATGTAAAAAGAAATGAGAACAAATTTGTCATTTTTAATATTTGAAATTGCCAATGAGATATACAAAAATATTGTTACCTTTGAATGAAGGAGAACATACTTCAAACTTGTATTAGATATAACAATTTAAATTTTTAACAAGCTTGTTGACATGGGGTTAGGTTTACAAATTTTGTTTAATGAATTCTTTGTAAAATTACAAATAGATGAAACCATTTATTTACTTGCATTACATTGTACATTCTGTAAACTAACATTAAATTTTTAATGTAAACCATGTGACATATGCACAAATGTATTTAACATACATGCATGACCTTCTTGGGAAACAAATATAGATGTACAATTTATTATAGATCCATATGCTGATTTTGTTTATTACATTTTTTACTTAGAAAATAGATTAATCGATTACACGTGAAATGCAATATATATTAGACGAACGCAAATTTGAACAAATTGAACCATTTGAACGAAAAAAATAGGAAATGCATTTTTGAATGCAAAATAAATTCCTATTCAAATAAGTAATACATATGTCATTAATGGTCCCATTTTGTCATTCAACGAGACCATTTCAATTTATTAATACATGTGAAGAATCTAATAAAACTTTTGTGTTGTCACCATGAAATATATTATAAAATTTACCACCAACTTCAACAAATATTCATTGTCAATCTCTAATTGAAAAATATAAAAAACAAATTGTTGCATTAGAATTTTTGTGCTTTGCTGAATTCGTAATGAATTATGATACCAAAAAATGCAAACATTATAAACAAGGCAAAGTTATATGTTGGGTTTGTTTTAATTATAAACAAAGCAAAATTATGTGTTGGGTTTGTTTTAAAGTTCATAAAGATCCTAGAAACCACTATAGAAAAATACTATTATTATTCAATCCTTTTGTGAATTAAAAAATAATTTGGAAAAACTTGATATTCTTTGGAAGGATGCATACTTAAACGAAAAAATATTGAAAAGTTAAAGAAAAAATTTGTATGAAATTTCAATATTAATATTAAATATGATGATGAATGGGATAATTTACAATCAAAGTTAAAACAATATACAAAAATGCATGAAATTGATGGATGGGAAAATCTTGTTCAAGATGAAATAATTGTTGATGCAAGTAATCCATGTAAAAATTCCTTCATTATTAATGTTAATGATGTTGAAAAATATGATTTAGCAAATGAAAACCATGGTATAACTAAGAATAAATATATGAAAAATGGAAAACCAATTCATAATGCATTTGAAAACATGATGGGCACATTCCATATGAACAATTTTTCTTACAAATGAGAAAACTAAATGAAGAATAGAAAATAATTGTGGATGATCTTTTATACAAAAAAAAAACCCATCAAGACTTTTACCCCTCTTTTTACCAAGAGGTGCAACGATAGGAAAAACATTCACATTAATGTGCATTATTCAAAGTATGTTACAACATTACATAAAAGAAATGATAAATGTTAACCGGTTAAAGTTATGAAATTAACATATATGGGAAAAAAATTCTAATATAAATGACACAACAATACATTTAGCACTTGGAATCCCATTAAACAAAAAATATAATGAACTTAAAGCACTAAAATGATGACATATGAAATGTTTAAATAAAATCTTATGGTCAATTACAATTAGTTGTAATAGATGAAATATCCATAATTGGTAGTAGAATGTTAACATTCATTGATCGTAAATTACATGTTATAAAATAATTTCATACATGACTTATGGGTGGTCTTGATATTATAATGGCATGTGACTTTTATCAAGCTAATCCAATTTTGATATTCATGGATCTTCAAATCTAAAATTAATGGATTTAATGTTTCAATGATAATTTTTTGGTTCAAAAATGCACTATACCAAAATGTGGTTTCTATGATTAGGACATGTTGCAACTATTGCCCAAAATAGTCATGTAGTTGTAAGTGGACTTGAGTCATAGTCATTTTGACAACTATAGTCATAATTATGAATTTGCAACTACACATATGAATATGATTACAACAAGAGGTAATTATGGCTACAAATATGATTACACAACTAATGTAACCATATTAAAGTAATTACTTGACCTTGTTTCAACAAGTTTTTTTTTTAAAATTTAAAAACATATCAACATGGTCAAATTTGTATTAGAATTTTAACTTAATTTAATTTACCTTAATTTAATATAATTTAAATAATTATTAGTTTAATACATTTTAACCTAGTTTAACTTAAATTAATTTATTTTAACTTAATGTAACATATTTTAACATATGTAAGCTAATTTAGTTTAATTTAGCCAAATGTAACCAACTTTAACAACATTTAAAATTTTCCAAGTTTAACCAAATTTAGCCTAATTAGTCTCAATTCCAACAAAATATATTTTAAAAACTTATTTGCCAAAAAAATTCAAGTTTAGCCTAAATGATTTCATTTAACTTGATTTAACCAATTTTAACCAAATTTAACTTCAGTATCGATGTTTAACCTAAATGTTTTAATTTATCCAAGTTTAGTCTAATTTATTAAAAATTAGCCAAATACATAACCAATTTTTATTTTTATTTTTTTAGGTTTAACCAAATTTAGCCAAAATCATTGAGTTTAGAAAACATTATCTTCATTTAACCAAGCTTAACCAAGTTTAGCCAAGTTTATCAAAATATAAGAAAATTTATCCTATTTTAGCTAGAATAACTTAATTTAGCTTCATTTATATTACTTTAACCAAAAACAAACAAAATTAATGAACTTTAACTTTAGTCTAGCCAAGTTTCATCTAAATCTTTTATTTTAATAACAAAAATAACATAATTCAAGCAATTTCATGCTATTTAAAACAAATTTAACAAATTTTTACCAAATTTATCTATGGGTTTTATATTCATAAATTTACAACATATTAAATTTATATATATAATGACCTTTTAGAGAAACATGGTTAAATAAATATAATTTTAATTTTTTAAATTTTAATTTTATTACAAAATATTTGTTGTATATTATGTATATATTTTAAACATATTTCAGTAAATATTTATATACATATAACATTGCATATGTATGTGTATATATTGTATTAAATATGTAGATTTTAATCAATTTAAAATTATGAAATATTGAAAAATTGAAAAACCAGTACAATTATAATGTTGTGTTAAGTGGTTGGATTATAATAAATATAATAAAACTATTTCCTAATTATTTTTTTCGAAATCAATTCTATTAATTCAATAATAATATACTGAAAATAAATATAATAGTGGAATTAATATATGATTATTAAATTAAATGATATAATAAAATTAAATATTCAGTATATAAAAATAATAATACGTGTATATTATATACATATGATAGATAATATATACATATAATATATTAATAATATCATATTATATTCATATTCCAGAATTGCAAAATGAATTAAAAATATTCAATTTTTTATATTCAAATTATACATATATTTATTAAAGTTTATCATGTATTGAAACATAATAGATATGTGAAAAAAAATTAATTCAACAATGATTTTCTATGTACGAAATTTGTTATTTGAATTTCTAGTTGGTCCACATATGTAGATTATGCTCCAAAGTTTATATTCATATTCATATGTTCATTTGATTAAGTACTAAAAAATAAATTAAATTTTAAGCTTTGTATTTTTATACACTCAAACATTGGAACATGATAAAGTTTTATGTGACAACATTGTGTCACATGTGATGTGGTAGGTTGATGTCAAAGGCCTTGCACCAATTCAAGGAGGTCCAAGAATCAAAACTTGTTCCCACTAGCACCATATTGACCAATTTGACCACATTGATTATAGTCAACTTTGACCATTGGTATGATAATGACATATGTTGATTACATTAACCAATGGTATGTATAATGACATATAATACAATAATGTTTTATATGGGTATACAAACAATTATACAATTTGTGTACAAACCATATGTACAGAATATATAAATAATCAAAAATTAAATGAATAATTATTTTGTAAAATCAATATTCGAAAATGTATTTAAATATTAATATAATAATATAAGATTTTATAAATATACACAAATATATTATATTTGTTATATATAATATTTTGTAGTTGTAGGTGTAGTTGCAATGGTGGTTATGACTATGACCATTTTAGCGACTAGTGGCATTTACAACATGGTCATTCGGACTACAAAGTCATGTAGTCGCAACTAGTCGCAAATGGCAATTACAATTAATTTTGTAGTTGTAAATGCCACATTTTGGTGTTGTGATGTAAAATGACATGAATTGAAACAATTTATGCGACAAAATGATCTTGAATTCGTCACTAATTTGAATAAATTACGAACATTATCACAAAATTCTAAACATATTGAATTTATTAATAAGATTTGTCTCAAATAGACAATACTCAACCACACCTGTTTTACACAAATGTTAAAACAATTCAACATAATAAATATATATTTGAAAAAACAAATGGTCAAACATTTATATTCTTAGCACAAGACAATCATTCTAACACATGTCCTTCTCATTTTAAATGACCAATGATACCAAGCCAAACAACTAAATCGCATTTTGAATTATTCCTAAAGAAAAATATGCTAGTGAAATTATGTGGAAGGAATTTTGTAACATCATGTATGGCCTCATAATTGGTGCATATGAGTTTTTTGAAGATTATACATAAATGTTTTTAAAATCATTCATATGAAAACTTTCAAAACCCAAAATTTGGAAACCCAAAAAATTCCTTGGATCAAATAAAAATTGGACACCCATACAACAAAAAAGTGTTGAAATACAAATAGGTAGCAACCCTATTCATATTATTACAAAAGTTCAATTCTCTATTCAATGAACTATGGGTCACACCATACATCAAGCACAAAGGTTAACTCTTGAACATTTAATATTTGATCCATCTAATGTGACAAAACATGGTCTCACATACATACCATTATTTTGTATTTATTCAAAAGAACATCTTTATTTACTTTGCCCATTGTTAAGTAATTTTTTTTACGCAGATGCTATTGTTGAAGAAGAAATGTTTCATTGAAAAACAACATAATACAAATTAAACATTCCTCATTTAAGATTATATTCAAAAGAATTTATATTTATACAATCTTTAAATATTCGTTCACTACATTTGCATTTTTGAAATATTCTTATGGACTCAAACTTATTTTGCATCACATATTCTTTGTTTAAATGAAACAAAAATACAAAATATTTCTATGTATAAACAAATCCATAATGCAATGTCCAACAAATTTAATATTTTATCTTAGTATAATGAACATGACACAATGATACTCTAATATATGATTTCAATAACAAATTTAGGTGCAAAAATTATTATTGCAACTTTTAATAAAAATATACAAGAGGCTATGCATATAATTTACAAACCACCCAAAACACAAATATCTTATTTCACTTGTATTTTGGAAACAATACTAAAAAAAATACCAATAAATTTTTCACCTATAATAATTGGAGATTTTAATAGATACATGTCAACAAAAATATCCCAATCAACTATATTACATGTCGCAACCCCACTTTGGCCAAGTGTGGGGGTGAAGCCCAACACTTGGAAAAGTTGGAGATTTGGAGTCCTCTGGGACTCCCGAATGTTCAGAGCTCGACAGCAAGGCCCAAAACACCTCGCATTGAGGTGTCATTGGTGTCATTGGTGTCATTGAAAAGGTCTTGAAACTTAAATATCGAAAATGGCCTTGCATTGGCCATTCGGACATCTGTAGCCGAAGTTATGGGCAAAAGAAGGGTCGGGAGTCAAACTGACAGTTTGACTCCTGACCACTAAAAGCCGGAAATCGACCTCTTCCCAACGTCCAAATTGAGAGTGCAACATGGCGTTGAAAAGATCTCGACGAGGGTTACAACTTTGGTTTAGACCTCATCGCGATCGGACTCCACAGTCGGGAGTTATGGTCGTTCAAAGTTCCGGGAGTCCAGCCGGGACAGTTTCGGGACTCCATTTCGGGAGTCCCAACAAAATGTGTTATTTGGATGTAGCCTCGGCGACCAGCCGCAGAGAATACTATAGGGAGTAAGGTGGTGGCTTACTCCCAAGTCCGGGCCGTGGTGAGTCTTGTGTGTCCAATTGCCCGTGGCAAGTCCCAACACCCAAGGGTGTTCCGAATGCTAAACTAACCTCTTGTGGTTGGTTTTTGGATGTAGATTCACACGAGCTAAACTAGTCCCTCTCCCTAGTCTAATCCCTGGGCTCTCAACTCGACCCTCTACCCCTTTTTAGAGTTGGAAGCCGAGAGCGTGCTACTAAGTCACAATTTCCGCAACTTGACTTTGTGAAACCCTCAAGTGAGTTTCACCCCATGACTTGGGAGCGCGTCATTACCAAATTTCATGAACAAATGTAATTTTATAATTTCTATATTTAAAGCAACCATTATTTATAATACACAATTAGTTCATATATTATAGTACATGGGCAATTTCAGTAATCTTCTGTCGAATAATTAATTTGATCTAAAATTTATGTTTCGGTAGTTACCTTTTTAATTTTGAAAATTTCAGCATATGTGTAATATATGTAATATATGTAATGGAATTCATTAGTATTTTGAAGTTATTTCACTATGTTAATGTTCATATGGATGTAAAATAATTGATTTGGTCAAGCAAATCTTTCGTTCAAAACTAGCTCGTAGCTTGAATGTGTTTTTGAAAATTTTGGTATAGTTGAAAATAATTCAATTTATGCCAAAGTTGCCTCAAGTACTAGGGTATGGACTAATGCTTTAACACAACAATGTCACTTTGGATCAACAAAAGCTTATTGGATAGACCACAAACCTATATACATTTTGCATTTAAATTACCAAAATATGTTGCAAAATTCAATATTATAAATTATATATTATAAATTTCCCAACCCATACAATCATATAAACAATAATTCATTCATGAAATATATCATTCATCATGTTTATATATTGTATGTATATATTTATATTTGAACATATTACATTTATAATCTAACACATTGAATTAAATTTAATATAATATTTTAATAAAAACCATGTTATATCTAGTTATTTATGTATACTTATGTTTATGTATTCATACAATTAATGCACTTATAACTATATTGATGCTTATAATGCATCCACCCATGTCCATCTTTCTTTATATATATATAATGTTAACAAATAGGAGATCTACTCAAGTGCAAACATAAATCTTTATTGAAAGGAAACTACAACATAATGCTCACAACACAAAACACAACATCAAGAAC
>Ga0209611_10002492_pt1 | contig 32361 bp, 23 predicted proteins | sample S1TSphgellanicum_3_FD_187693 | JGI IMG/M metagenome (GOLD analysis project Ga0209611, IMG submission 187693) | Host-associated microbial communities from peat moss isolated from Minnesota, USA - S1T2_Fc - Sphagnum magellanicum MG (SPAdes) (version 2) | ecosystem: Host-associated > Plants > Peat... | reverse complement strand
AAAAACAAACTCAACCTTCATTTAGGTCAAATTTTCAACAACCTTGAGTGAAACCACTTTGTTCCATAAAGGAAGGACTAATAACTCATACCCATGACCCACACACCCTATCTATGGTTTGTCTTGGAGCCTTAAACCCCAAACCCTAAACCCTTCACCCAAGTCAGTCTTTTTAGTAGTTCCATCCTCAATGCACCTTTGTCATGATGAGATCTACTTTTCATTTATGAGATCCCCATCACTTCAATTCCCCAAACTAAGCTAATGTCTTCATAAGCTACCTTAACCTAAACCTTAGCGTAAGGTAAGTTTCACTCATTAAAATAATCCTCAAATCAAAATAGTGAAACAAATTTTTATGAACATATATGAAGTTAACATGTTGAAAATCATCATAATTTATGATAGAGATCATTTCATTATTCATATGACAATATCATAAGTAGATCATGGGGGATGAAGGAGGGGGAGGGAAAACAAATCAAATTAAATTTTTTAAATGAATTAAATTTTTGAAAAAATAATAATTATTCATTTTTTCAATGTGGAAACTAACCCTAGGTTAAGGTAGTCAGCTATTGTGGGAGAGAAGGGAACTTGAAAAAGGAGGAGAGAGGGCTTTCATGCTTATTTGGACACATATAAATCATGGTCCATGTGTGGGTTATGTCTTGATCTCTTTACTCTTTTTTTTGCTTGCTATTGTTAGTACCTTAAACCCTAAACCCTAATCCCAATTGTGACCCATGATGTTTTAACATGCAGGGAGTTAGATGAGCCAGCCATAATCACATTCCTAGTGGTCTGAACCTGGCAAGTTTTGTAATTAAATAGGAGGACTACTAATTTAGCTCCTCCCACTAAGTTTAGAGGAGGTCTAATTCTAGAGGCTTTCTTCATGGATGCCCATGTGGGGGGGGGGAGAGGGGAGGAGGGGGAGGGGGCATTTGGACCATTTCACATTATTATGCCTTCTGGAGCAATTGGGGGTATTTTATTTATTTATAGCTCAGATTCCAAACAAGCTTTTTTAAATTTCAGACCCCATTAAAACTTGTTGCCTGAAAATTGTCCCTTCAAAATAGGGATGTGTACATGTTACATTAATGTATGGGATAGCAATTGTAAGCAAGAGGTATATATTTATTTATTTATATATATATATATATATATATATAGGTCAGGGTAAATTGACCCCCACATTGGGTTCATGGTAAAAGCCCCAAAACCCATTTAAATAGCATTATTAGGCCCCCAAAATTACAGATTTGGATTCAGGGACGCTGATTTAGTTTAGGGAAATTGATATTTATAAATATTTGGGAGTCACATTTTTCCTCTTTTAAAAAAGAAACTAAATTTTGGAGTAGGGGGAAAGGTATTTTAGTACTCTATATATTGTGCAAAACATAACACTATTCATCAAAACTCTGCAAAAGTTTACTTATAAACATCACTAATTCAAAAAATGTATAAAACTATTGGGAAGAAAAAAAGGAGAATTTATAGGACGTCAAGTTTGTATAAACTAGATGTCAAAATCTTTTCATCTCAACAAATCACTATTTGCTTGGAATAGGTCGGCCATGGCAAGGAGAGGTGTGTTTTGAAGGGATGAAAGTTGGGAAGTAGTTACTAAGCCTATGGTGGTCGCCCAACTTAAGATGGAGGAGGCTTGCATCCTTTGTATCGTAATTGAATTTTTTGGATGAAGAAAAGTATCCAAGAGAAAAAGAGTAGGGCCCTAACAACACTAGTAGTTTAGGGCTTGTGGCCACCTTGCAACTCTTTTGGGGTCGAGAGTTCTGGGTAGTCATAGTAGTAGATGTAGGAGTTATTTATGGGTTCCGAAGCACATCTATCTATGAAGGAAGGTTGTTTGTTTGTTTTGTTTTGTTTGTACAGATGAAATCCACCCAACTGGGATGCTGCAGATTGTGTTCTTGGGCTCTTTGGAAAGCTCTCGATGAGGAGGGTTGCATTGGCTTAGTTTCATGGCATTTGGACTTGTGATGCAAAAGTTCTTGAATATTGAATGATTTCTTCACTGAAAATTAAATTAAATCGTAGCTGAAAATTTCCAAAGAATTGGAATGTACCTTTGGTGTTGTTGGAAAGATCTTGATGAGCAGGATTTAATGGAATTTATTTGGTAACATTTGGATTCAGAATGTGAGAGATATTGATTTTTAAGTGATTTCTGCTGCTGGAAATTCAAATAAATTCCAAAAAACCAGGTTTTGGACGGAAATATCAGTTGAGGATGTGGGAACACTTGGGCCAAACAGCACAGGCCACACTAGTAACCATAATGAAAGAAGTTTGTGATTATGTTTGGTGATATCATAAAATGAGAAGGTGGACTAATACAAGTTACATCCAATCCATAATACAATTGATGTTCTAAACATTCATGCATTGACGAACATCATTGCAGTTAGCTTTTTCTTATCATAGCAACAATTACTTCCAATATGGTCACAATTGCCTACATTTTAAATCAAAATACAATGATAACACACCTACGTTTTGGTGAGGCCATGGCAATAGCCGGTTAGATTGTTAAAATTTGTGAAAAAGTATACAAATGGAACGTTGGTAATAATGCACGACATGTTTCCACCACCTGTACCAAGTGCACACAAACAAACTCCTTGATTGTTGTATTACTCGTGCCATAGATTTATAGTTGTAACATGGACAACATTTGACTAATCTATACTTCTTGTTGGTTAATAGAATGGCATAACTTTCATAACCAACGATTTTGTTCATTGCTTGCTACAAGCAATCTAAATAATATTTGTAGTATTCAAGAAATCTAAACAACATTTCTAGAATTCAAGAAATCTACAATATTGCTTAGATTTCTTGAATACTACAAATGTACAGCAGAAAACATGGACCCATTTGAAAGACCACCCTTGGGAATGGGTTGAATACAACTCAATTCCATTAGCTCAAGAGGAATCGCATCTGAAGTTCATGAACAATCCACTCATGTTCCTATCCGTGACATCCATGGATGCATACTGGGTATAAAGATTGGTTCAGTTTCATGTGATCTTTACAGAACGATGAATAGATCCTGTAAGTGAGCTCATCCAGAAACTTTACAAATTTGTCGATGGGGGTCTCAGCTGAATGAAGTATGGAGGAAATGTACAAAATGACAGGGAAACATATTTTGAATGTGAAGAGTAAGCCCATGATACAGGGGTGAGAACAATAACAGTCTGCACAGATGTACAACCACACTGAACAACCATTCTGAACTAATACTTACTTGGATAGGCTGTGTGCTTCAGTCCTCCTTGGGAAGCTGAGGAAGAAAAACAAGTCCAGCTTTTTCCCTGAAAGCTCAATGTAGACCACTTGAAGTTTGAGTCTTGGTTGGAGCAATCGACCTTCTGCATACACTCCTCCCATCAGCTGACTAAAATGGATCCAGTCTGGTAAAGACTAGGTGGGGAATTCCAAAGTATCTATCAAAACTCAGGTTACTGACAATTCGAAACTAAACTTGGCATTGAACCAGGAACAAATCGCCATAAGACAAACAAAGACAACCATATGCTACATAATGATGACATAGAGGGAGCACCCCTGTTCCAAACTTGAGACTTGGCACAAAAATATCACTAAGAGGGTAGAGGTAAATGGTTCTCTAACATTGCTACAAAGACAGTCTAGACAATAGAGCCAAAAAAAAAATTGCCCACCTCAACAGATGCATCAATTCAGGTTGCAAAAGTAGTATTTCTGATAGTGGCAGCTTCTCCCCTTCTCCAGACCTACCCTTCCCACACATTCACATGAAACTAGGTCCCATGCACAGTTAACAAAAGACAGACAACCAAAAGAAATGTGTGTCTCTCTCTGTGGCTTAAGGACATAAACCTCACTCTCCTTCCAGGAACATAATATAAACACAGGTATCACACAAGATAGAAGCTACCCACCCTGATATCCCATCAAGAGCAAGCAGCTTGTGGTGGACATGTGTATCTTCACCCACATAACTCACAACCAGTGCACCAGCATCCGGGTGTGGCCAAATGCGTGAACTGCCGAATCGAAGGAGAAAGCTGCCTGGCTGCGGTGCATTTCCTTCAGTTTTCAACCAGTCCTCTGCCTCGTCACGAGAAATCATGCCCTCTATCCACTTGGGGTCTTCACACTCCCATGTAGAATGCAGCTGGGGAGATGACAGAGCTAGTGCTACAGGGTACATCCATTGCCACAGTCGATCAAATTCTTTGCGTGAAGCAAAATCTCCACAGCCAGCTACTTTCTGTAAAAATTCCTTGTCCTGTAGAAAAAGGAGGAGGATGCTCTGAGCTTCACATTGCTGTTGCTAGTACATTTTTTTGACAGACTGGTCTAGAAGAGGACACTAAAACCCTAAACCTCAAACTCAGACTGCAAGAGTTCATAATGGTGAACTTGGAAGATCTTTCAGCACAAAAACTTTGAGTTGAAGTTGACATGACAAATAGGAGTCACCTTAGTGGAAAACTGCCTCTTTCCACCTGAGATTTGAATGAAATGCTCTTCAAGTACTTTCACCAAATTAAGCCATGAAACTTGATAGAAGTCTTTTGACAGGCTCTTCCACGCATCATCTCCATCCGATAAAAGTCTCCTAGCGATCAAGACTTGATATCTGCAAGCCCATGGATACCATCAGAAGTTGGAGATTGATAACACCTACAAGACAGAGCTCACAGGAGAGAGTGTGAAAAATACTAGGGAATAGCACAGCATCTGATAGTTATCAACTGAGCAGTACCCATTATGACGACACCCAGTGCAAAACGACACACGACCAGCAAAGTCACTGAGGTCCTGATCGCTCTTGCTCAAGATTGCAGCTTTCAAAAACTCAGCCCTGCAATACATATTCTCCAAGCAGTACTTGTACACCAGAAAATCTGAGAAGCCTGGTGCATCAGCCTCGTTCACCTTACTCAAGTGTGCAACCTCCATTGCTGTAGCTGCTAACAAATGAGTTGTGCTGTCTTTATCTGTCTCTTGCTTCACACCTGTGAACTCTGTTGAGTGGGAAGCTCCAAGAGGTGATAACAGTAACCCCTGAGAGACGTGGATATCAGATGACAGGGTAAAGGGTGATGGTGAAGGGGAGACTGAAGCAGAAGGCCTCTGGAATTGACTCCCTGAGAAAGGAGAAGCCCTTCCACCATCTGTCAATGCACCTACTCTGTGAGGGGAACTATCAACAAGAAGAGAGCCATTGACAACTTTCTCCACAGCTATTCGGCTCCGCTTCAAAGGAGGCTCCCCTTGGAGACAGGAAGGGGATCCATGTAAAGGAATGTATCCAGAGTGCGCAGATCCATTTGAGTGAGGAGCTTCCCCTGCAATTTTCACCTCTCCAACTAGTAAAACTGGAGGGTCCTCTGGAGGACAGACTGAAACACTTGGCTTCTGCCTCCATACACTGGCTGGGGTGCGATGATTTCTGTTTCGAGATACACATCGAATGGGTCGAGAGAACGCTCGAAGAAATGGGTACTCAGGCGTGTTAGGAGAGTCAAAGCAGACTCGAAAGAGCCGATTGTCACACTTTGAAGACAGCTGCAGATGAGATGCTAATGAGATGCTAGCATGCAATGTGCACCCATTTGTAGTATACCAGCTAACTTACCAAAACAGTAGTGACAACTTAAAATCAATTCCTGCATCAACACTTTTTGCTGATCTAGCCAACATTAGATTCTTCAAGCATTAGAGCGCCTTTCTGTGACATTTTCTGCAATCAACACAGCTCACCTGGGATATTTTTAACTTAAATGATGCACGTCCATGAACAAGCTTGATAGGCCGCTCGGTTGAAGGAAATTCCACACCATCAAAAGTGGTCAATAAAGGTGCCTCTGCATCATCCTTGGGTTTCTCAACAGGCACTCCAGTATCTGCATATACCAGCAGTGCTACCAGCTGCACACACAATCCCAAGATGCCTCTCAGAAGTAAGTTTGGTTTGAAAGCAAGTCCACCAGGTATCTGGGGAGGCTGGATAATCAGTACTTGGAAATTCCTTCAAGCATCTTCAATCTCTATAATTCAAACAATCAAAGAGAAGCCTGGGTGCAATCATCATTACCAGACTCTCAAGTCCCTTACTATCATAGAGAACACAGTTTATAATGGATTCAAGAAGGGGCTCTCATGACCCAGAAACATACTTCCATCTCCTTGTGAATAGATCGCCCTAAAGCATCCAGCAGTGCCACATCAAGGGCAAAGTTACGACGACAAGAGGCCTGCAATGTACTGTGTAGTTCCTTGGATTAGTAGGCATACTAATCCTGCTGTTACAAGAAGAACAATACAGTTTCACCCTCTCCGCCCCAGAGATTTCACATGAAAAGAAACTGGAGTTATCATTCTGTGAAAAATATGAAGAGAGAGGGAAAAAAAAGAAGATTCCAACCTTCCCTCCTACAACACTCCATACACCATCTCCTCCTTCCTCAACTTCATGGTCTTCAGATGCTCCCGTGGAGCCATCAAGAGACAGTTCAAGTGGTGGATTCTGACACACAAGGAAAGGCCAACAAATCAGCCAAACTGTCACTTGAAGGATCAATGCATGCAAACCAACATCCGTCAATCTAGTGTTGAGCTAGACAGCAAAATAGCAAAAGTAAGTTGTCCACCTTTACATAATGGTTTGTCACGGTGGGTTGAGGAAGCACACGGACATAGTGAGCATATCCCTGAACACTGTCTCCATCTGTGCTTCCATCACCTCCGGACAAAACAACAGGCCCCAAATCTGCTGCTCTGCCTTCTTTGATACTTGAGGTACTACTTGCTTTCCATTCTGCCACAACTCCTCCATTCAAATGTATACGGGCCACACCAGGACTGATCTGCTCAACAACACAGGGTTCAACATTTTGGAGCTCCAGGATTAGAGAGAGAGAGAGCTATATGAGCATCCTAGCATCACCTCAGTTACTGAAGACACAAAAAAGAAGTCTTCAGCTCCTGGCATTCTGGCATCACCTCAATTTTATTTTATTTTGCTTTCTTGACAAATGAGGGCAGGTGTGGTGGGTAGGTTGCCATCTCACCTCACATCCAAAATGCACCCATTTCTCCATTGCACAAGCTTGGTCTGATTTGACAACCTCCTGCAAGAGGCCTTCCTCAGCAGCAGCAGCTGGTGCATTGTTCTTTGAGAATGGTTGCAAGGGATGAAGAGTCAGTTTCCGATCACTATCAATGCTAAGAAACGGAACTCCTCTCTGCATGTCATCTGGTCGTCCCTACAACAAAAAGCCAACACAAATTCCAACAACAAAAAACTGTCAGACACCCCAATTAGGTCACCCAATTGCCACATAGAAAAATGTGTGAAAATCATCAATACACTACTATGGTCAGCCACATTTAGGTCATAGATCCTTCCTTGTTTCAGGTTCTTCCATTGGGGCAAGAAGGTCCATCCTCCTGGCATCATCATCATCATCATGACCATTTGAATCCATGAAAAAATAGCAATGGATAGAACAAAGAAAATTATGAAATGAACTATGAACTCCACAAATATGACAAGGAAATTGGAATACCTACTCACCTGTCGGATGAGAACTCCTCCTCCTCCTCCTCCTGCCTTGTTTCTCTTCAGAAGATACACCCAAAAGCATAAGGTGAAACTGTCCTCCTCAACGCCGCCGCCACCACCGCTGCTTCCCCCCTTCTTCTCCAAAGTCACGGACATTTTTTCCAAAGGCAAGTAGTCATCGTCTCCGAAAATCGCACCCAATTTAGCTCCACTTTTAGAAGCCATGACGATGATGATGATTCACTGCTTCTTCTTCGTCGTCTTGTTGTTGTTTTCTCACCTCCTTCTCCTCGTCCTCCTCCTCCTGCTGCTGCTGCTGCTCATCGTCATCTTCATCTGCAGCAGCAGCAGCAACAGCATTGCTTGCCCATCGATCCCACTTCATGACCAAAGAGCATGACGATTTTTCTTCCTTGGGATTCTGCACCCACCACCCACGACGACGAGAGAGAGACACTCTTCTAGAGTGTGGAGGTTTAGGGACGACCCTTCTCATCTAAGGACTGCGTAACCGGCCTCAGTGTGGGCTTTTAGGGACGGTCCTTCTATTATAAGGACCTGGTGACCGGCCTCAATGTGCCCTTTAGGGACGGCCCTTCTCATCTAAGTACACCGGCCTCAATGTGGCCTTGTAGGGATGGCCCTTCTCATCTAAGTACACCGTCCTCCATGTGGCCTTTTAGGGATAGCCATTCTCATCTAAGGACGCCAGCCTGAATGTGACCTTTTAGGGATGCCTCTTCTCATCTAAGGACACCAACCTCAATGTGGCCTTTTTGGGACAGCCCTTCTTGTCTAAGGATCAGGCAAATGGCTTCTATGTGGCCTTTTAGGGATGGCCCTTCTCATCTATGGACTCGACAACCAGCCTCAATGTGGCCTTTTAGGGATTGCCTTTCTTGTTTAAGGACTCCTTACTGACCTTAGTGTGGCCTTTGGGGGATGGACCTTTTTGTCTAAGGACTACCTAATTGGCTTCAATTATCGATTACATAACTAGCCTCAATGTGGCCTTTTAGGGATGGTCCTTCTTGTTTATGGACTAGATAACTGGCCTCAATGTGGCCTTTTAGGGACAGCCCTTCTCGTTTATGGACTTGGTAACCAGCCTCAATGTGGCATTTTAGGGGTGGCCCTTCCCATCTATGGACTTGGTAACCGGCTGACCTTAATGTGGCTTTTTAGGGACAGTCACTCTTATTTATGGACTAGGTAACTGGCCTTAGTGTGGCCTTTTAGGGACACTCCTTCTCATCTATGGACTAGGCCTTTTAGGGACGGTCCTTCTCGTGTATGGACTAGTTAGTTAGGGCTAACTTTTTTTGTAGACTAGGTACCTAGTACCTACACTACTAGATTAGAGTATCTAATGCAACCATAGTACAAGTGAGGTCTTAAAATGAGGTCTTGAAAGTCTTTGCACTTGTTTTGGTAGTAGATTTTTCATCATGTAATAATGCATTGAGATCTTAAATGAGATCTTGAAAGTTTTTTGCATTTGTTTTGTTAATAGATTTTTCATCATGTAATAAAACCATATTGCAATTGAGGTCTTAAATGAGATTTTTTTTTTAAAAATTTGCACTTGTCTTGCTACTACATTTTATATAACGTAATAACAAAAGGACAAACTTTGTTTATTTTAATTTAGCATGCCTCCATTGAACCTCACTCATCATCAAGGGCTTTCTAACAATATCAAAAGTGTGGCCCAATTTCCTTTAATTTTCATCTCATGGAATTTTCAATAAGAAATTTGTTCAATATTCAATAACTCTTGCATTGGAGGTCTAAACATTTACCAAACTACGTTGGTGAACCCTTTATGCATCAAGTGTTTTCCAAAAGTACCAAGTGCATAGGTATAAAGGTGAAATGATTTGGGGGATTTCAATGTGACCAAACCAAAAAAAAAAGAAAAAAAAAAACTACATTCCTTAATAAATAAACATTATTTTTTTCCTTTGAGAATTTAACATTATTAACTTCATTTCTTAGTTATGGAAAATATATATATATTAATAGATGCATCATGAAATTATCATTTTGTGCAATAATCAAGTGTAAGTAATTACACATTTTGTCAAGTCAAAAAGGTTTTTTGCACAATAGCCTTTTGAGTAGATTATATAACCAACAAAAAGAATTGAGATTATGAAAATTTTGGGGATGCCTAGATTTTTTTGACCATTGAAATGTTGACATGTGGCAAACTAAAAGTTGAAAATTTGGCACCATGTAGTTTACCTAAATTGGCCTCAGCTAGACCACCTAGCCTAAATTAATATGTTTGCCACATAAATTAACTTAGGCAAACTAACTTATTTAACCTAGGGTAAACATGGGTTGGGAAACCTAGGTGGTTTAGACTAGACACCTCGAGTTAGATAGGCACCCAAACCATTGAACTTAAATTAAGGTAGATAGATAATAAAATATTGGTAAAAATTTGATCCCTTCACATTCACAAGCAAATTGTTCCTCATTTGCACTAACCTCTTTTATGTAATATGAAATAGAACCACATTTTATTATAAAAAATTTCTAACTTACTTAAATGACCTACCTAAAGGTTGTTTAAGTTCTTTAGGGGTTATTTAAGAGTTGCTTAAGTTAGTTAAAGTATCTATGGGCATGCCTATGAACTACCAAGGGGTTATTTAGATTACCTAAGGACATGCCTGGGAACACCCTTGGCTACTTGGGCTACTTAAAGGACCCCCAAGGCTATGTAGATTAACTACAGTACTTAAGGGCTCCTTAGGTAACCTAAGGTACCTAAAGGTTACATCGGGCCTACTTAAGTTACCTAGACTCTCTAGGGGCTCTTTAAGTGAATTAAGGTACCTAGGGATTACATAGGGCTTACCCTAGGCTACCTAAACTACTTAAAGGCCTACCTAGGGGTTGTTTAAACTACTTCGAATACTTAGGGGTTGTCTAGGTTATTTAGTCTACCTAGGCTTAAATTATTTAAACTGACATGATATATTGCATGCACTAATTAGTCATTAGCACATGTACATTTGCAATTATAAAATATAATCATAATTCAAGTTGAACAAGACACCACATGTTGTTTAGTCACCTATGAATCACATTACCAACTGCAAAAACAACTAAATTTTTATTTATTATTTGATGACACTAGTTGTGGATGATATGAACAAACTTTTCATCTTCATTTTCATTCAAACTAGCAATAATTGTAAATCATAGTCACATGTACAACTTAAAAACCATTTTCTAATTGAATATGTATTTATAATTCATTTTTATCATGTTGCCATCAAAGATAGTTGAAATGGCGATCACAAAAATGGTTGATTTAAACATAAATCATAAACACATGGCTTGGTGTGAACAAGATTCCCTGTAATCCCTACATAATGTACCTACATAATGTAGGTCTTCTATCCAATTTTGAATCCCATTTTTTGAGGGTTGGGGGTGTGTTTTTTTCAACTAGATTCTAATAGCACAAAAATGATGGATTACAATTCCATCATTTTGGTAACCAAGAATTTCAAGTTAGAAACCCACAAAAGATGTTAAATAATAATTTGAACATCATTTATACTATAACAATTTAGTTCTAGTTACAAAAGATGCAAAACATTTTTTTGTTTTGTCATCAAATCATCCCATATGTTTTTTGAAAGATTTTGTAAAAGATGCATCATGTTTGGCAAGATGGGGTTTTATTAAAACACAAAACATTGTCGTGCAATGGAGAAACATACATTAGGAATTTCAAAAGTGGTTCTTTGAATTTCTAGGGTTTAAATTGTCTAGTGATGTATGTACACAATTTGTCATGAATTTAAAGAATATAAAAAAATTAGAATTTTTTTTGAAGAATATGGTTAAAAGTTTCTAGAAGATGTAAAACTAGTAGAAGTTTTTAGAAGAATAAAAGATAGAAATTTTTAAAAGATGTAATTAACAAAAGCTTTTAAATGATGAGGTTGGTAGAAGCTTTTACATAATAATGTCAACGAAAGCTTTTAAAAAACATAGTCAATGAAAAAAAAATTAAGACGTGGTTAGTAAGAGCTTTTAAAAAATGTGAGACCAATGGCAACTTTTAGAAGGTTATCTAGTAAAAGCATATAGAAAATTTAGTTGATGAAACTTTTTAGAAGGTTGATGGATAGTATAAGTAGAAGGATGAAAAACACCATCCTTCAATCTCACCAATGCAAGTTATGGCTTTTGCATTCCTAATACACTTCATGCCTTACCTTGCATCATGCCTTGTTCAAATTATAAAGTCATTTAATTCTTATTCATTGTTGAATTCCTTGTTTGTGAAATTTGTATGTTTTTTCCAAATTATACTGTTGTCTTATCCTTGGCAAATTGCTTGTTGTTTTGTTATGTATCTTGTTGAATTACAAAAGAAGAATTCCATTGCCATAATTGTTGCAACATTACATAACCTTCAACAACGAATTAAATTTTTTTGTGAAATGAACATCAAACTTCAAGCACATTGACCTCAAACTTTAACTTTAGTTCTACATGCATGCCAATTCAAAGTGCACCCACATTAACACATGCATTCAACACCCCCATAAAAGTAACAACATTTAACCACACGCCTTCCTATTGCATTTGGTGAAATAGGTCCAATGTTTTTCTGTCATTTACCAAGTTTCACATGTCTCAATATCATGGCATTTCAAGTGACCGCATCTTGAGATGGCAACTTTTTAAATATTGTTTAGGGTGAAGTCAGAATCAAATTAAGAGCCACCTAGCTCAAGGCCAAAAGTTCTTTTTTTTCCCAAAGTACTCGTGTGGCTTCCACATACTTGATAATTACTCCCAATTTTTTATGGAAACATATTACATAATGTGTTTATCATTCATTTGATGAAAAATGATTTTAATCTTACAATACTTTTGACATTATGTGTTCCAATGTTTATGAAATTGATGTTGAAACAAAAATGACATGCATTTAACTATAGATTATTTTTATATTATTCCAAAATTTGCATTAAAAATCATAATTTTGTAAATATCCATGCAATTTTCAAAACTTGATGTTAGTAAAATATATTTTAAAAATTAATGGTGCATCCAATTGTCATGGAAATGCAACCTCACCTTCTCTTACATAGTAAAGAACATTCATTAGGAGACATTTGCATATTTTCGATTACAATTTACAACTAATTTTTAATTGCAAACAACGTTTTGCAACTTAAATGACTTGTAATTACATTAGACAAATTGCATAAGACATTAATTGCAAATGTTAATGTCATCACATAAACAATGGATGAAATATGTATTTGAATTGATTGTCTTTTTCATTTGTTGATTGTATAACACATGCAACTATCATGCAACTAATGATCAATTTTTTATGACCAATGTCATATTGTCACGTGGCATATTCAAAGAATATTAAATACATCAAATTTATTAGCAAATTTTTTATTTCAACCATTTATTTTCTTAAGGTCTTTGATTCATACCATGGACAAATAATTTTGTGCCATGTGGTAACATTTATGATGTTTTAAAACATTTAAAACAAAAATAGGTGGGTAGGTAAGGAAATATAAGATAAGTAGGTAAATAGGAAAGTAGGTAAGTAGGCCAAGATAGGTAAGTAGGCTGAGGTAGGTAGGTAAGTAAGTCTTAAAACTTTTTTAAATTGTTTTATTTTATTCTGGATTTAACCAAATTAAGGTTAAATTTCAATTGGCTTATCCTATTTGGCAAATCTTGTGTATTTTAATGTTAACAATGCATCTACTAATACAGTTCACACACTTGAAAAAAAAGCCAAACAATATGGGATAAATAAACTAGTTGCAAATAGTTTACAACTAAGTTATGACTATATTTTATTATCCCATACATTTAAGGTTTAAGGTTTAGGGTTTCCCTTTCAATGGTGTCAATTCCATACGTAAGTAACTCCCTCATTAACTACATAATTCACTAATTAACTAAGTAATTCACTAACTTCCTATAACCCTACAACCTATTACTTATTTATTTATTACTTATCTACCTGTTAATAATAATACGTTGTAATCGCATCAAATATTAATTAAAAGTTATTATTAACTAATGAATTAATCAATAGTGAACATCCATCAATATTTAATATTAATTAATTAATTAATATGAATGATCAAATATTAAATAATATATATTTAAGAAATAATAAAATATTAACATGAAATAAATAATTATTTCATATTAAAAATTCATTAATGAGTAACTAATTGATTAATTAACTAGTTATAATTAGTCAATTAATATTTAATTAATGATTTTTTAAAACTAATAATCATGATTCATTTATTATTTAATATTAATTGATTGATACGTTATTTTTTTATTAACTAGAAATATCTTATTATTTAATTTCAAATATTTATTATTTAATTTATATTAAACAGAAAATTAATTAATATTCATAAGTTTAAATTTTAATCATATTTAATTCTGAATTAGTTAATAAATAAATATTTAATTAATGAATTATAATTATTAATTATAATATATTTAATATGTAATGTCAATCGATTAATAACTAATTCTACTATATTAAATACAATTTAATATTAATGACTAAATAATTAATTAATAATTATAACTTGGGCTCCACGTTGCTACACACTACAAGTGACAATAAACTTCTATATGTATTTGGAATTGTGATTATGACAACAAAATTGCAATAAACCAAAAAAAAAAGATTTTTCAAATTTTTCAAAAGAAAATGTGTTCTCCTCTTTTACATTATACAAATTACACATAGTAAAAAACGTCGTGAAACATCATTTCATCCATGTGTCCCGTCATCCATCCGTCCGATCATCCATCCGTCTCATCATGGTCTATTTACTCCGATGGGGAGGAGAAATAGTGGAATACAAACGCGGCACGGTGGAAAAAGCAATAGGAAGAAATGGCACACATGTCAAAGCCCTGCAATGATGGGACAAATGGATGAAATGATGCTTCACATCCGTTTGGTCATCCATTCGTCCCATGATGGTCTGTTTACTCCGACGAGGCGGAGAAAGAGTGGAATACACATAAATATAGTGAATTGAAAATTAATAATATTTTTAGCGGATGTCATCAAATTAGAAATAAAATAAAATAAAATTGTCTACCCAACCCAGAATCTGACCAATTTGTTTCATGGTGAATTTTTTCAAAATTATGAGTTAGAACTCTCAAAAAATTAAAAGAGGATTTTTCTTCACAAATTCCCTTTTTTCAAAGAAAAAAATTGCAATTTATTGGAAAAATGCATTTTTTTTTGCTAGGAAAAAATACTTTGTCACATTTGGACACAAGTTTTAGTGTTTGGGATAGTTTTTTTTTGTTTTTGCCAGTTTTCTATAGTTCGGATAATTTTTTCCAAACATTAGAAAAATTAGTGTTACGTGACTTTTTGGCATACTCGCATTTAGTGATTTTTTTTTTAAAAAAATTGTGATTTGTTCGACCAAAAATATGGGAAAGCATTTTGTGTTGTTTGATAAGTTGTTCGCCTACGACACTTGGCCGTCACTGCATAATATACTTTTTTGGCACATATGTAATGTATCGTCAAATACACACACACTTGTGCATTAGGCACGGGCTTCAAACTAGTAAAAATGAAAAGCAAGGCCATAATGTTGTCACCAAAAAAAACATAGCAAGTTCCCAATAGAAAAAAAAAAAAAAGATTTGAAAAGATGCATGTTAACAAAAAAATTTAAAACAAGAAATCCAAGAGGTTATAACCATAGAAGAGGTCATTATATAAATATGTCATTCTAGGTAGTTATATAACAAATTTTCAATTAGAATAATTCATTTCAACATATTATGAGAAGGAATATGATAAGATGAAATACTATGGGAGCCTATTGTTGTCCTACCTAAACCATTTTTTATGAAAATTCATTGTCACTAAAATCATTAATAAAAATAATTTAATATTAAATTCTAACTAGTTATTAATTAACTAGTATTAAAATAATAACTAGTTAATATTGATAATTAATAATTTAAATTTATTGATGATTAAATATAAAATACCAATCGAGTAATAATTAAGTCTAGTTTATTTAACTTGTATTTAATTCTAGTGATGAAATAATTAAATATATAATTATAATTAATTGAATATTAAATCTCAACTAGTTATTAATTAATTAATATTAATAATTTTTAATTTTACTAATATTTAGTTCTGAGTTTTTTAATAGTAACTATTAATTACTAATGATCAACTATTAACAACTAGATATTGTTAATTAAATAATTATTCAATATTAATTAATTAGATCATAAGTATTGGTAAATAATAAGTATAAACTTAAATCATACTACACCTTTAATATACCCATAATGTACTTTTCACAAAAACTTTACATTAAACCCTGCAAATATGTTGATAATATTCATAATAAATATTTATTAAGTATAAGTAGAATTTTTAATTATACAACCCTAAATATGTATGTTTGTCATGCCCATAATGGATATTGTACATTAATTTGTGACTAAATTTTGGTTACACATGCAATTAATGGGCCATGGGGGCTTATTAATGGATGAATATAATCTTAGAACCATTCACATACGAGGAAAAAGAAGATAGTAGTTGCACATTAATCGTAGTATAATTGCAAATCCTCTCCAAATTTGGTGAAGTTAGTAAGTAGTTGCAAAAGAAGTCACAAAGAACACATAATCGCATGTAGTCCCAAAGAAGATGGTTGCATATCCCCAAGTGATTTTTTTTTTTCAAATTTTAAAAAATATATATTTTTATGGGTCAAAAGCATGCTCAAAATAAATCAATGTTACAAAATTAAAACATGTTTCTTCATTTTTTTTTCAATTCCAACCCTTCATAATTATCATTATATGGCTTTCCATGCATTTTGAAAATGAATGCTTTAATTTTAGATATAATATAAGCATTCAAGCTTTAATACACCCAACCAACAATTGTTTACCTGAGTTCTTATATCAATAAATGAACAAATGAAACATTTTAGCATTGCACAAAAATCATTAAGAAGCAACTTCATTAATATGAAACCATTTTTCACTAGACCAAACAACATTTCAAAGTTAAAATTCATGTAGTCCTTTTTCAAAATCATGGGGGTGCATGATTTTCTAATAATACAAGTAATCCATGGGTCCTTTGATAATGACTTCACCTTTCAAGCATCCTTTAAGCTCCCACATTTTACATACATGTCAACCAAGCTCCTCCTCACGAAGACATCTAAATCCCATCCACTTTCAATGATATGTTCATGGCCACACTTCCCTTTTTCAAACACAACTACATTGGCATATGCATTCAACACCCCCATAAAAGGTAATAAAATATGGTTGCACTTTTCTATTTTGCATTTGTCAAAATAGTTGCAATGTTTTCTATCCTTGCCCACAATTCACATCTAAATATCATGGCAATCCAACTAACCACATTTCAAGATGGCATCTTATCAAACATTCTATAGGCATTGAAATCCATGCTCCCAAATTTTGCATATATATGTCAACCAAGTTATTCCCCACAAAAACATCAAACTTAAAACCAATTTGAACAATATGTTCATAAACATGCATGTTTTCTAATTCAAATGCTCCTAAAGTGGCGTGTGCATTAATTAACTAAATGAAAGTGATTTTTTTAGGACTGATTCCTTTTCATTACATTTCTTGGAAAAGTTGCATCACCTTTTGAAGTTGCCCATCTCACATATTTTGTAAGCATCTTGTTGCATGCAAAAATGTTGAATTACACCATTCTTGGTGCCCTTGTGGCCATCTTTGTTGCCACCCATGATGGGATTCTTGGGTCCCCAACCCAAAGTGCTTATTGTGTTTTTTTATGTTTGGATAGTAAAGTGTTTTTTGTGTTTTTTCATGTTTGAATCCACTATCCAAGTAGTATTCATTTGTAGAACCAAAAATCCAAATCAAGTGTGTCAACCACATAATCTCCCCATTCCAGGCATAAATGTTATCATAAGAACATAGAAACTATGTATAATGACCTTCTCCATCAACAAGAGAATTTTGTCAAAGCATACATTGCATTTACATTCTTTAGCCTACAACTATTATCATGTTAAGGCAAAATAAGTGAAAATATTTTTTCCAAAGGTTAGACCTTGGCAAAATAATAACCAAGAAAAAAAGCAACAAGATTGATGCCAAAAAAACTAGGGGCTCATCCATTGACATATGAATTATGATAGGGTTGATGGTCAAAACTTTATTTGATTTGTGATCCCACCACTTTAAAGGATCCAAAAAGAATGCCCTCCATAGTTTATCTTGTAGACTTTGAACAATTGCAAAAAAAATTGCTTTCAAATCATGTGCTTCAATCACATACAAACCACAACCAAACATTGCATCTTACATGAAACATTTGCCTCTTTGAAGAGGATTAAACATTGTGCAAACCATAAATTTGAAGCCTTCATTGTTTTCAATGACATCTAGTCCTTCTATTAAAAGTAAGAAATTGTGAGATCCTTCACATGCTAAGGGCAACATTTTATCAAATCCTTTGTTGTGAAGAGCATTTGTTGAAAAAAGTCTTCACATAATTTAATAAGAATATTAAAAAATGTTATTTGAGATGGATACACATTGGAGTTTTAACATGCATTATCACTTGTGAGGCTAGAACCAATCTTTGGACAGGGTGCAATGCCTTGGGTGAATTAGCACCCATGTTGATACCATGGTAAAAATCCCAAAATCTATTTAACTTACTTTTGAATATTACCAATATTTCATTATTACAGTAAATCAAGGTCTTTGAGTTCAAATCCAACAATTTTGGACCTTAATATGGCCATTAAGAAGCCTAACTCAAAATGTTGAAGGTACCAATGTGGGTGTTAGTTCACCATGGTCACAAAGTGATTATATTTTGTAAAGGAAAGATGTGAAATGTAATAGGGTACTTGAATATATGTAGCTCTTAATAAGTATTTACTATGCTTTGGCAAAACAAAGTTTTGGAAAATATGTAACTTTTGATGAGCCTTCACCCATATGAGCCCAATCCTTTTCACAACCATTTCATCTCTAATCGGATGCCTTCATTTTAAATTGGTCTAATCAACTCATACACAAATGTAATTACAACTCATAACAAGCCAAAATCAAGCAAGGGGTGATGATAAAGCAAAGCAAAATTAAGCTATAAGAAATACGCCGCAACATTAGATCTAATGTTTTGTCAACCAAACGAACACTTTTGACATGATATTAACATGTGCATCAAAATATGGTAATCACAATGATCAATAAATTTACTCATAAAATAAAATTCAAGCCAAAATGCGGGTTTTCAAGATATAATGAAACCTTTCCATTTTTGGAAGGTGAAAATTGCTCATCAGTAGACCATCTAAAAGCTCTCTAAAAACCCATAAAACCCCACAAGTTGAAAATGTGTGCATTACCAAAACAGAACTAGACATGCTATTGTAAACAAAATGAACATGATATGTCATGAATTCATGAGACAGACTACTCGCATCACCAGTAGTCCATGCAAGAACAAACACCATCTTCAAAGTGATGAAAGTGATTGGCATCCCTCACCATGATGGCTCTCCCAACTTATTTTGGAATGAACTTTGTGGAAGTGTGGCAATCATCGCAAATAGCCCCAAAAAATCTTATCATCAACACAATTTTTTCTTATTCAAAAAGGAGTACCAGGAGCTGTGTTGATGAGCCTAAATGCAATAGCCAATTTCTCACCATGGTCACATAAATGAAATACCTTTTCTTCTTCTTCCACATCATCCAGAACAAATTCTATACAAGGCACGTACCCTGCATCATGCCTGAGCCCCTGACAATCTCTGTAGTTCTGCATGAATTTCAACCATCTGGCAGGAGTCTTGATCCTCTACTACAAACGTGCGCACCTCATTATTCACTTCAACCTAAGTGTCACCCAGCTGTTTCTTTGCAGCTATTTTCTTTCTCCAAAGTTCAACATTTGAACAAAGACGCATGTTGCCAGTAGCAGCATAGTTGTTTGACAGTAGTACGTAACCAACAGCATTTTCAAGCTCCATTTCAAGAATTTGTTTGGCAACACATTCTGCCATCTCCACATTACCATGAATCATGCAATCACCAAGCAAAGCCATCCAAGTAGCCACCTGTGGTTTATAGGGCATTGCCATGACGATATCCTCTACCTCCTGTAGATGGCCAGCATGGCCAAGATGGTCAACCATGCAGGTGTAATGTTCCAATTTTGCAGAAATCAGATAGTCTCTGATCATTAAAGCATACAAGTGCATGCCTTCATCAACCAGACTTGCATGGCTACAAGCTGACAGAAGACAAACAAAAGTGATATCATCTGGCTGTACACCTTCTTCACGCATCCGTTCAAAATGTTTAAGAGCTTCCCTACCATGCCCATGCATGGCACATCCTCTAAGTATGGCATTCCAAGTGACCACATCTCGAGATGGCATCTTGTTGAACACTCTCCAAACATCCCCAATGCTGCCACATTTTGCATACATGTTAACCAAGCTACTCCCCACAAAGACATCATACTCCAAACCATTTTGAATAATCAGCTGATGAACACACATGCCTTCTTGAATTGTAACCACACTGGCACATGCATTCAGCACCCCCACAAAAGTAATAGAGTCTGGTTGCACACCCTCTTGTTGCATTTGTTGAAATAGTTCCAGTACCTTCTGCCCCTGCCCACATTTCACATGTCCCAATATCATGGCAGTCCAAGTCACCACATTTTGAGATGGCATCTTTTTTAACACTCTACAAGCATCCTTAATGCTCCCACACTTTGCATACATGTCAACTAAGCTACTCCCCACAAAAGTAACAGAGTCTGGCCACACACCCTCTTGTTAGCATTTGTCAAAATAGTTCCAGTGCCTCATGTCCTTGCCCACATTTCACATGTCCCGATATTATGGCATTCCAAGTGACCGAATCTCGAGATGGCATCTTGTTGAACACTCTCCAAGCATCCTCAATGCTCCCACATTTTGCATACATGTCAACCAAGCTATGGCACACAAAGACATCAGAATCACAACCACTTTGAATGAGCTGTTGATGTCAAGAATAACCAAGGTTGTTGTGTTTGAAGCATGCAAGTTTGTATGTCAGGCTTTTCAGTATGAGGGCGAAGCTATAAAGCAACTAAACTTTTTCAAGTATCTAGGTGTTGAGCTGCACGGCACAAAAGGTATGCAAGGGGCAATCCAGCAGTTAACAATGTCAGGGAAAAAAAGAGTTTTTGCATTGCGGCGCAGATGCGTAGAGCTGCGCATCTCTGACCCAACATTACAATGCTAGCTGTTTGATGCACTAGTCAAACCAGTGCTTAGTTATGGGTGTGAAGTATGGTCAGACCACATAGCACGCGAACAGTTAGAGGTGGTTCATCGAGCTTTTTTGAAGTCGTTGCTGGGGTCAGCACCACGACATCTAGTTACGTCGTGCTGGCAGAGTTTGGCATGTTTCCGCTAGCAATATTTTGGTGGCAACAAACCATGCGCTTTCTCTCACGTGTCAGTTGTTCTGAGGTAGACTCAGATCGCATGCTCAAGCTAGCTTATGATGTACAGCTGCAGTTGCTTAGGCAAAAAGTCTTACTCGGGAACTAGAGTGCTATGGGTAGAAAGAATCGATTGCCTACTTGCTGGCTAGCACAAGTAGATGAACAACTGTCGACGTACAATTTGTGCATCGATAACGATCAGCTGCCACCATGTGCTCGCCTCAAGCAGTTGGCTGAAAGGCAATACATTGTACACCATCAAGTGGCTGCAACTAACTCCAGTCGAGTGAGAGCCTATCTAGGGTTGAATAGCTCAACATAGTATGGGTACAAAGAATACCTCTCCAGGGTAGACAATGCACAGCTTAGGAGAAGCTTGGCACGTTTTCGTTGTGCGAATCACAAGCTACAGATTGAACTAGGGAGGCAAGTCAAGCCAGTGAAGGTGCCGTTGCAGCAGCGTTACTGCAAATTGTGTAACTTGGGTGCGGTTGAGGATGAGGACCACTTCTTGTTGGTTTGCCTTGCTTATCAAAGTGTTCAATAGAGGTTTAGAGGTTCATTGCCACTAATTGCCATCACACCTTTGGCTGAATTACTAAGCTGTCAACAGCAAGGCATCCTTGCTAGATTCTTAGTACAATGTCAGACGGTTAGATCTGAATTGCTTCATCAGACTTAACGTCAATTGGGTTCTGGCCCGGGCGCTGTTTGGCCCACTTAATGACGCTAAATTGTAAGTAAGTAAGTAAGATGAACAAGCCTGCCATCTTGAAGTGCTGCTAAACAAGCAGATGCCTTAAATCATCTGAACAAAAGTGAATGTGTCAGGACCCATTCCTTCTTGTCGCATTTGTTGGAAAAGTTGCACCACCTTCTCAGGTTCCCCATCCTTCACATATTTCATAAGCTTCTGATTCCATGCAAAAATGTTCACCTGCTCTGTGCCTGGTGCCAATGCAGCCATTTCTGCTGTCACCCATGGTGGGTTTTGTCGGTCATGAAGCCAGAGTGCTTTCCGTGTCTTCTTATGCTTGAAATCTGGGTACCTCTTATTTGTTTACAACCAGAAATCCAGATCGAGCTGATCAACCAGGTATTCTCTGCATCCCAGGCATAAATGGTACCATAAGGACAGAGAAAGCTGCACTGACCTTCTCCATCAACATATTGTATTTACCTACCTTCTCCAGCCTACTACTACTACTACTACTACTCACCACCACCTCCTGTGCAATTCTTGGAGGGACAATTCCACATTGAAAGTCACCCATCCGCTTGCAATTGCCCTTAAAGCCTCCAAAACCCTAAATGCAAATGCAATGCTTGAATCATGTGATTTCACTTTGTTATATACATTTTGGTGCCACACAGTCAATCCACTGATCAAAGAGAGTAGAATAATACTTGCTGTCGCAGATGGTGAAGTTGAGAGAGCTTTGCTTAAGTACCTCTACTGCGTGAGGTTCCTGAGATGGTTCACAAACCCAATTCCTTCGGAAGCTTGCTTATTGATGAGCTTGTCAAAACAGTGGTGCTTTGGACATACAAAGGAGGGCTATCTAGTCATCAACAAGATTTATTTCAGCAAAAAAATAAAGAGTTCAATTGAAGCAACAAATGTCAGACAAGAAACAATAATGCAAGAACTGTTGTAAAGAAAACTGTGTGTACATTGAGGGAGAAGTTGTAAGCCCAAACATCATTTTTATTGTATTCGGTGTCAAATTAAGAAGCTTTTGTAAAGAGTTTTTCAGTCCCACTTCTCTCATCTCTCTGCATGAAGATCTGGAGAAGATCTCCACTAGTGATCTCCAATAAACCGTCCGGGTTTACAATTTCTGCAGAGAATCCATTCCATGAAGCTTATGGACTGGTCAGTGAATAGGCTCATCAGGTCAGACTAGATCAGACCTGTGGGTTCCATCTTTCTTGAAAACTTCTACTATGGACTAGTCAGTGAATAGGCTCATTAAGTCAGACTAGATCAGACCTGTGTGTCCCATCTTTCTTGAAAGCTTCTACTATGGGCTGTTGCACCTTCTTGAAAGGAACATTGTTCCCTACAGACATGCCTTCTGACAGATTCAATGGAATTGCAGAGAATTCTCCACAACAACAATTTGAAGGTAACATGACAATGATCTTAGACCTCCTCGGATAGATCTGTCCTGTAGTGGAGATCTCAACCCAAATGTCAGAGTTTCCAACCTTGATGTCAGAATTCTCAGCCTCTGACAAAGGTTCCTCGGCCTTGATGTCAGCTTTCTTGACCTTGACAAGTCATGATCTAATTGTTTTGCAACCTCATGAGAGCTGCCCATCAGAGCAACCTCAAACCCCAAACCCTGAACTGGTCATCTGAAGTTTAAGGGGCAACAGCCATCTGAAGTTCTGCAAAGTACCTCAATTCCACATGGATTGATGCAGATCACAGTGACCCTTTATTTGTCAGAGAAGGGGAAGCTCAAGGGCATCATCAGCTCACAGTCTTTTTGGGTTCCTACAATGGGTAACCTTTGTTCTTCAGAAGGACCTTTGAGCCTGACCCATATGAGAGACAAAGAAAACTTCAGAGATGGGGTGTGGTTTCAAGTACTGAAGAGTATCTAACATTGTACAAGCAGATCAATGTTTTATTGGCATCCAATAGGATGTACCAAAGAAATGATAGTACTGGAGCAAATCAAGGTAACTCTCTGCCACTGTTCACAAGCAATACTAAGGAAATGCCGCCATGTCAGAGAAGACACAACACATGCTACCAACAACAATTTGGGAGTAGCAAAGTAAGGGGAAAAAAAGTTCATGTGCATGCATGGTCAGCATGTTGCAACGGTCAGAACCATGCCTGAACCATTGGACAACTCAAAGACGGACTTGTATTCTCCTGTCAAATCCATGCACACATGAACACACAAGGGACTTGTAGCTTGAGAAACAACCAAAAACATACAATCGACATGGAGACAAAAATTGCTAGCTGAAACTTTGCCAAATGTGGGTCCTCCCAGAATGATAGCTCAGTCATTCTCCTTCAGTGCCCCTGCTAGAATTTCACTTCTGCTTGCTGTGCCCTTATTAATGTGCCATTTGAAAAGAGGAGGGTTAAAGTACATTTTGTGCTTGGAATGTATGGCAAAGAGAAGACTGAGACAGCAAGATGCAATGGCCAGGTTTATCACACCAGCACAGCAAGAGGCTCCTTGACAGATAGAGCACTTTCCCCATCTGTCTCATAAATGTCACAGATGCCCATATTGTCAGCTGTATACACAATAACTCCCTCGTGAAGTCTGTCAACAATCAACAGTACAATATCAGCATCATCCTGGTGGACTAGACAGTCGGAACACTGTCAAAGCAAAGATTCAAGAAACTCAAGGACAGAAGAAAACAAGCACAAGGAAACAAGATGCAGGTAACTTCTGCCACTACATATCATGCCAACTCCTTCCAACCCAGATGAAAATGTGCAATTGTCTGCTACCACAAAACATAGGTCTAAAGCAAATAAGCTCATGCAGGGGAGAAAAAAATGCAAATCATAAAAATGTTGACACTAAAAGAGGTTCTTTTAGCATACCACATTTTTGCAATCTCTTCCAGCTGGAAACAGCCCCACCATTACACACAGTATATGGATCCCTAGAACTAGAATTTAAGCTCTCTCAACCCTCAATTGTTCTTAGAACATTATGTAAACTATGGCACCCCAAAATTGCATTTCCACAGTCTTCTTCTCACCTCTAGGCAACATTAACAAAGTTAGCAACCAAATTCCAACAAGCTCATACAATGTAAAATCGATGTGCATGGCCATGCACATTTTTGATCTGCTTTTTTATGCTTGAGTGCATTCACTGCCACTGACCTGTTGTTTAGAATATCAAGTACAAATGCCGTTGCACTACTCTCCTGCAGAGTTTCAATGGCCTGTAATCTACACAAAGAGTGGATACTTACAGGACTATAATTGTATTGGGATTTGTGATTTCCTTGCTGATAAGAGTAAGTTTGACATGAGAATGAGCGGGTCCCTTGCTTATCCAGAGAAGAAAAGCACCATTACTAACATTTTGAGGACATATACAAGTTCATGTAGAATGTGAATTGACAGCTCCAATTCCAATCCCACGTGCATAACATCACACTATTTTCACTCAGCATCACCTCAACAAGAGTGGATGGCACGGTTTTTGTTGTTTCCTTCAGTATATAAACCCCACTTTATCACATCTATTGTAAGTGCAGGGTTAGAGTATCGGGTTGGAATTCTTTTGATTTCCTTTCCATGGAGTCCTCAATTACACACTAAAACTTGGCCAGCATTCAGCGCGACATTCATCTCAACAATGACGTACACTAGAAACAATATTGTGTCCTGAGCACTTTGCTGCCTTCAAGGACATCACATGCCTATGGATCAAGATTCATCAAGCATATGTCCATGCATGCTTTGCTTGTGAGGATTCAATACTCACTTTTTAGCAGCCATGTGAACTAGAATTCTAGTGTTCCAATTTTGGGGCCCGAGGCTTTACTAACTCATCATCTCCATTACAATTGAGATCTTTCCTCAAATTTAACAATGATGATGTTACAAAATGTTTGCAAAAGGGTAACAAACTAAGCAACACATATATATTCATTACTACAAAATGTGGGTGCAGTTCACTAGTCCCTGTTCACTAGACTAGTGAATTCGTTACTTTCTAACTAGTCCTCGTTTACTAAGACCAATGAATTCACTCAAAATCTAGTGAAATCGCTTGTTATACAAGGACACCTTTTGTTATAATGTAAAATTAAAAAATGCCAGAGCTTCACGTATTATTTGGAGAGAAAAAGATCTACATAGTTTTTCATTCATCCATCAATGAACAAAATCTATTACATTACATTGCAACTAACCTATAATTAATGTATTATCAAATTATTTTCTTGCGATTCATGGATTTTACCAATGGTATCATGTTATAACTTGAATTCAATAAATGTAGTTTTAAATTGCACCTTATCAATTTGTTGATGGAACTATTTTGTTACTAATGTCTATTTATGGATGGTATTATTTTTCACCTATTGGAATTAACAATGATAATTTGACGCTATGAAATACATACATAAGTTGAGTGCATAAATAATGACAAAGATCTTGTTCCAATAACATAATTTTATGTATTAATATTCAATGTTGAAAAATACAATATTCACATGAACATTTTTGGTGATCCATGGTCTTTTTCAATGGTATGTACTTTATTTACATCTTTAGTGTTAAACTAAAACATGTTAAAACTATTGGTATCAAATATTTTATCAAATATCGATTATATATAATGTTAAAAGGTTCACCTTGTTTCTATTAAAAATTGGCCACATTTTGATAACTACCAAATGTGGAATGATGCTTACACATCAATGTACAAATAACTTCATTGTAATGTGAAAAATAGTTTAATTTTCATGTTCAAATCATGCAACTAATAAGTAACATACATATAATTTACAACTATAATGTGACTATAAACAACATACATACAATGTCATCATTAACTTATTAGTGAAATGCAATATTAACAAATCATCATAGCCATATGATGACTAAATTGCAAACTTTACATTTCCAAACAACCATTTAAATTGAAAGTAAGGTGCCATAAATAAAATCGGAGTACATTGGTGTTGAATTTCTTCACATGTACATGTAAACTTATTTTCACATTCATTGTTTTAGCTTAAAAATTTATTGAGCTTGAATGCTTTGGGTCTTGCACCATCAAAATTCATAATCAATAACTCATTTTAATTGTGTAAAAATAACAATTTAATAACATAATATTTTTACACATAAGGATAGTGAATGATATTGCAAATTCACCGAACAACATGGCTGTTAAAATTGAAAATTAATATTCATTACACTCAAAAACCAAAAGCTTTTATAATTTCACACAATCATCAATAATAAGACTTTGATGGTCTCAATCAATTAAAGAAAAAACAACAACTTTTGCTCAAATAAAGGAATGAACAACAAAAAATCAAATGTTTTCATTTCATGTTATCTAATGATAACATGAATAATTTTTTTGTTTTTCTAACTTGAACATTTCATTTTTAACTAAAAACAAAAAATGCACTAGAATGGTATGTCGCATGTCTCCTAGTTTTTTCACAAAAACCCAATGAACTTTTTTAAAATTTTAAATGACCATATTTTTATTCATCCTTTATATGTTTTTAACACTAGGCACAAATGCATAATAAACACAAATGTCTCTCAAAATCTACAAAAAGTTACAACCATATGTCACATGTGTTTTCATATTTCGTGCAAATTTCAAATTTGTGTGGGTTGTTGAAATTTAGATATACATTAATTGCAATGAACATCTAGTTGCATGATGATTTGGTCTTGACATACACAATTTCTTATAGTTTGGGCTAGAAAATATTGAAGTTTCTTATGGAAGATTTACATTTACAAGACAACGGCAATCAAATGTATACATTGCTTTAATTTCATTTCAAAATTACAATTTCAATTAATTATATAATATGTAAGTGATGTGATATTTGTTTTGGGTTGTAATAAAATTGATAGCTACTCATATCATAGTTGAATTATAGTCTTATAATAGTGAGGCAATGGTTTTTATATTAGTTGTATCATTAAAAAATAATAATAATAAATAGTTGCAAAAAAGTTGAATATGCCAATGCCAATTAACAATTGCCATAGCGGCAATGTGTACACATGGGATAACTATAGACATAAATGTCATACACAAATTGTAAGATAATTGCCTTCAGCAATTTTCATACAAATCACCCACAAAACCAAAATAAGTTGATCACAATTGTATATATGGGGGTGTATTCAAACCATATAGGGGTCCATCTTGCAACTAATATGCAATTATAATAAAACTTTGTGAATTAGTGACTTGACATTTTATTTTAAAATGTTTATATGTTCATAAAACAAATGTAACATATTTGTACATCAATTGTACCAAACACTTAATTGCAGGTAATGAGGTTTTCATGGACATGATCTCTCATAGTGTGAGTTTAACTTATATATTTAACATGGTTAATGATTATAAACATCACAAGAAAAAAAAAAATTCAAATTTAGTTTGATTAAAAATGGTCAAGTTTTTGAAAAATATTAGTGTTGCTTGCATTGTGACCAAAACATCATAATCATTAATGTTCAAAACCATTGATTGACACACACCTTCTTTCATCTCATGTGCATTGACTCATAAATCTCTTAATCTAGTAACAAAATTTGCACATTAAAAAAACACGGTAGTTTTTCTCTCCCTAGGGCATTAAAAAACTCCATAATGTGAAAATAAAATAGAGAAAGATCTCAGGAAGAGGAATGTTTATTTGTATACTCCCATGTGATTTTGCAAGATAATTTTTTGTGCAAAGGTTTAGATTTTAAACCTATAGCTTAACCTAATCCTTAATTATATACTTAAACATAAACCCAAATCCTAATCATATATATCAATCTTTATCCTTAATCCCAAAATTTGATCCCTAATAATTGAGAAATTGACATATCACAAATCTAAATTGAACAACTTGTAATTCATCAAAATATTATGTTTGATTTTTCATTTTGTGTTTACATCCTTATCAATTTTGTAATTTTTTGTAATTTGGTCTTTAATGAGGCTACCTTTGTAAATAACTTCAAATAGGACATGAGACAAACAATTAGAAGATTAAACATGGGTCCAAACTAAAGATGGCTTTGAGGATAACTTTAGTATGTTGTTTTTGTTTAATGCCACATTTTGAAGAATGTTCACCAACAATTATTTAATGTGAAACTATTAGTTCATTTTTTTGAAAAATATCATAAAACATTTCTTGTTGTTATAATAAAATTTATTATTCTTGGTTTTCAAATTATTTTTCGTGGCTTGTGACATACGGAAATGAAATTTGAAAAGGAAAGTTTTATTGTGTAATGGTTTTGACTCGCCCCCAAACTCCTTGAGAGACCCAAATGTGGGTCCCATAATGAAAGAACAAAAAAAATAAAAAATTGAAGCACACTCTTTAACTTGCAACACTTGTGGGGTAGGAGGGTGTGTTGGACCTTTTTAATGAGATTAGGACGAACTCACAAGCAAAAGTGTAACAAATCAACCTTCACAACCAAACAAAAAGAACAATTTTTATAAATTATAAGTAAGTGGTGTAGTAGGGACAACCTTAAGTTCAAGCTTTACACAACTCACAATCTTTGAAAAGAGGCACCATTCCCTTCCTTATAGTATACTTTGTGACTACATCTAAATGACATTTTTTTTCCTGAAACTCCCAAATGGGAGTTCCAAAATTGGAACTTTAGATGTTCATATATTCTTTAAGTAAACCTTGTTTAGAACATGCGAAGGCAATATTTTATAACCTTCAAAAGGATCTTTCCAACAATGTATTTCATGCCTCAATCAAAGTTCATTTGACCTTAATTTTAAATAGATTTGTGCTCGAAAATCAAATTTCCAACTTTAACTCCCAACTTTTCTTTTTATCATAATTTATGCATTTCAAATTAAAATGAACAATGTGAAAACACTTTAAACATTCATATTTCAAGACCTTTCCAATGGTATCTTGAGGGCCCAATTTGGTGCTTGTTTGTTATTTCAATTAAAACTCAAAATATTTGATATTGTCACATGAATGCAACTCTAGGGGCCCAATTTGATGCTTGTTTGTTATTTCAATTAAAACTCAAAATATTTGAGACTGTCACATGAATGCAACTCCCAAAGTAATAGTGCACTTGAGAGTCATTGGGTTCAATCTTTTGCACTTTCTCTCACTTGTGAAAATGTGTTTCACTCCTAAACACATTGTTTTAATTTCATGTGCCTTTGCATTCCACCTTCAATTGCGAACCCAATGTTAATGTTGCGATAAGTTTTATTTGAAAAAATATTGTTAAAACATTCAAACATGTGTGACACAAGGAAAGCTTAGTGCAATGAATTGTATACTATTCATAACAAAAAATGCATAGGGAGATCTACTCTTTGTTTGTACATACATCATGGATTCCTAACATATGATTATCAAGTAAAAAACAAAGGCACACAAAGGGTGGAACTCCAATGTACAAGATGAGCTTTCCTTGTTTGAAAAACCAATGGAAGAATAGACTAGAACAAGCATAAGTACATAGAGTCTTTCAACATGGATTGTGAAGTAAAACCATCAAGCAAAGACCAATGAAAAAAAAGCGTTAGAAGGAACTCCTATCCACAACACAATACTATCTTGCTTAATGAAAAAACAACAAAAGAACTGGAAAAAGCAGAGGGAATTGAAATTTAAAGCATGGACCATAAGGTAAGATTATTGAGCCAAGAGCAACAAAAGAAAGGTGCAAAAGGAGGAAGTTCAATGCACTAGATGATCCTGTTTCACTACCAAATCATTACCCTGAAGAGATCATGCAACAGGGTCCAAGAAAGATCAAAGTCATCACAAAGTTAAGAGCAATTTGAGACCAAACTTTTCCAAAATGTAGCACTGAATTGACCAATTTCAATGATTTACTGCACTTCTTCATTTGGTCTTTCTAACCTTGCAGCAATGCAGTTCAAAGGATTAGGATCCCAAAGAAAATGGTGAAGTGCAGATCATTGATGCGTGATTTCTGAGATCCTCATGTCCCAGATGTGGGTCCATTGGTTACAGGAGACAAGTGAACAAAATGGTGAATACCACCACCACCAAGCACAGTGCTCCCTGTTCAGCCACTGGAACAAAGCTCAACCTGAGCAGAGTGCAACCTGCAGAGTCTTCAGAGAACTGGGCCAGTTCAGTAAGATCTTGTTCCCAGCGTTTACAGAAAAGCTCAATTCATGTGACCTCTTTCAAGCATGTGAACAGCTGCAATTCTGCTCTGCCAAACTTGCCAATACCCAGAAGCTTTGCCGATCACATGGATGTGCTTTCCCAAATAGCAAAAGCTTCAACAATCACAAGGATGAGCTCTGCCAAATACTGGAAGCTTCAACACTCACAAGGATGTGCTTCACTAACATCAGAGGCTACCAAGAATCAACTGCTACAATAACTTTGAGGTGACAAACTAATAAATACTGCCAGTCCGGAATTTCAGTTTGTAATCGTGCTTGAACTTAATCGACACAAAGGCCTTTTCTGACCCTCAGGAGTGAGAATGGCATTACATATGTGAGTGTAAAGATTGAACATGAAATAAATCAGTATGCCAACTTTTGATTCAAATCTTATGTTGACAACTGGACCCATTTACAGCAAACAAGTGGGTATCACTGATTGTGAGTGAAGTCTGCAACTGCAGACCTAGAACTTCACAACTGACTTTCCTTGAAATCCCCAAATTTCAACCACCATCCACTCACTCTCTGTCTCTCTCTATGTCTCTCTTCTGTCACACTCACAGACATAATACCCCCACCACATGGAAACAGTTGTTTTAGGGGTCTAATTCCCAGCTTGTAACCAAATTTAAGCTACTAAGATGTCACTGCTCTTCTCACCTTCGACATTAGGTGCACGCTTCACAGACTCCTTTGGCACACTTGTCAGGGATTTTTTGTCATCCTCAATACCTTTTATGTCCAAGATTCGTAGCCTTGTTAACTCCTGCATTCATTACACCATTGCTGTCAAGCTTTTAAGAATTTCTGCTGAACTCTTCCAAACCTTTTAAGCATTTCTAAATTTGGGGAACTCTTCAAACCTTAAGTAGGGCAAAAGAAAATTTCTGCAATCAATCAGTTGCAGTATAGTAATCTAATCTGAGTACTCTAATTACCCAGTATTGTTTGTGTGATTTTTTTTATTCTCCCCGACGGGACAGAGCCAACTACAAACAATGACAGGAGACTTGAAGTAATGAAGTACTACTCCATGTCACCATTTTTTCTCAGTGCTTTTCTTTCTCACAGGGCTCAATATAAGAAGGCTATATAAGTGAAAGGCTTACTTGACGATGACCCGTAGTTCGTCGGTAATTCTTCCGCCGCTTTTTCTTGAAGATAATGACTTTCTCATCTAGAGCCTGCATAAAATCAAACAACCATTTAAGGTACATGCCACTGTCTTCAGTTGAGTAGTGGTCATCCCCATTTCTAAACTTTGG
>Ga0209611_10002491_pt1 | contig 32369 bp, 25 predicted proteins | sample S1TSphgellanicum_3_FD_187693 | JGI IMG/M metagenome (GOLD analysis project Ga0209611, IMG submission 187693) | Host-associated microbial communities from peat moss isolated from Minnesota, USA - S1T2_Fc - Sphagnum magellanicum MG (SPAdes) (version 2) | ecosystem: Host-associated > Plants > Peat... | reverse complement strand
GGTTGTGTGCAGGCCCGTGTGAGTGACTAAAGCTTGTCAACTCTTCCTAGTCCCATCCCGGAGCTCCAACCCGCCCCTCTACCCCTCAAAGGGTTGTGAGCTAGGGAGCGTGCTCCGACTCTTCCTTATTCCGCTGCTTTCTACTTGGGCTCACATTTGAGTCCCTTGAGGAGTTGGGAGTGCGTCAAAGCCCATCCTTGAGTGGTACCACTAGGAATGTCGCACCTTGATTTTCTTGGACCCATCAAATTTTGAAAAATTGTAGGAAACACTTAAATATTTTTTTTCATAATTTTTTTAATGAGTACATTTATTAAGTTTTATAGATTTTGACATTTCAATAATATCAATAATATTGTGTATCTTGATGTTCCTAATTAGTACATAGAAAAAGTTTTAGGAATGTAGTGTTAGTTTTTTTTTAAACTTTTTGGTCAGGAACACAAATTTGAAACATGATTTGAGAATTTTCTTGGGATTTAAAATATATATATTTGGAAGTCATATTTTTTTATTAAAAAAATAAATGAATAATTATAATTTAATTGTGAATTTCCAAAGTTAAGGCTATCAATTTTTGAAGGGCCAATTCAATTAACAATACACGTTCTTAACCAATTCTAATTTTTTAAATTCCAAAATAAACTTCAAGCCATATATTAGTGCATGAAATTGATAAACATAAGAAAAACATTTGGTTGTTTTTGTTCCTTAACCATTCCTTGAATCAGTTCCTAGTGGTACCATTTAAGTATGGGTTCACCCTATTACTTGGGTGAAGTGTATACAATATAGCAAAAGACGAAAAGGTAGATGAAAAAAATTACAACTATGATGATGAAGCTAATGGTAACCTTTAGATGGGAAAATTTGAGTCTAATATTGTAACATCCTTCATAAATATTGCAAGAACAAATGTTATAGTATGTGGAAAGGATTCCAAATACTTTCCTTCACTATAACAAAAATACTATTAATTAAAGATGTCAAGGAGTCTAACTACCATGGAAAAAAAACTAAAGAAAGTTTATAAACTATTGGTTGATTGAAATTAAAATCAATTAGAGCCACAACCACTATAAGATGTAAGCAATATATTTTATACACACTTGTTACCTTCTTTTCTACTTGAAAACATGAAAAAAATTGTCTTTTAAACTTATAACCTTCGTTTAGCATTTCAAAACAAATGAAACAAGTTTAGTTCTTTCCATGGGCATATCTAGCACCCCTTTAGTTTCTCAAAACAATTAGTGTCATATCATTTGGACTTGAAAAAGTACCCCAAAAATATCCCTAACAATCAAATAATTTTTTAGGGATTGGGAATGAATTTAGTTATGAAGACAAATTCAATTAACCAAAACATACATATTAAAATTTTCACCACATTCAAATTGAGGTGCTTGACAAAACATTCAAATACTTGCAAAAATATTTCACCTATTTTCAAGTATTTGAACTTTATTTTTCAAATTGACACAAATTTTAAGTTCAATTCAAGTATTTGCAAGTAGTTAAAAAAAACATGAGTATAACAATTTAGCTTTTAAAGTTCATGCAAACAAGAGTTAAAAAAATAATGTACTCAAAAATAATATTATTATCCCCATGAAATCATCTACTTCTTAATCCTTTTATTTAAAGACCCCAATATTTTCTTGCTTACCTAACTTTTTGTGTATACTTAACCATGTTTTCATATTATAAAAATTACAAAACAATGCAAACAACATTGAAAAATCATCCTTGGCCAACTTGTTGATGCAACCACATTTGCTTACAAACAAAACTAGGGGCAAATGACCCTTAGGGTAAAATTATAATAAAAGGAGCCACCCAAATGAATGGACACTCCTTAAAATTACATTTTTATATGTTTGAAAAATCACAAGGGAAGCATAATACTTTGGATTTTCATAATTTTTTTAGGAATATATTCCATTAATTACAAAGTCTACATGCTCAAATCTTGATACAAATCAAAAATGTTTTTGCATGTTCAAAACACTCAAACCTTAAAAATGGATAGTCCTTGTTTTTTTTCAAGCATTTTTTTTAAAACCAAATGTACACCATTCCTTTTGAAAATTGGAAAGGATTTTAACATTGATGATTAGAAGGGCAAAATGATTTGAATTGATGATTTTTTTTTTAATAACCCATTTGGCTCAAAAATGTTTTTGACCCTGAAAATTATGGATTTTGAAAATGTGGTTGTAACAAAAGTTATTCATATATATGTGATAAAGGGCATGAATGCATAATATAGATGATATAAAATCAATTTGTAGTCAAAATGCATTTATATCTAAAATGTTGAATGGGGTATCTGAAATATAAAATTTTAAGTTAGAAACCAAAGCAATAATGACACATGTCAAGTTTAGTCCTTAGAAAAGGACTTTTACCTTGGCACCCTTGGTTCCTTTGACTATGATTTCACCCTTTAATGGATTATTCACAATCCAATGTTGTGACATTTGATGAATACTTAAAAAATTTATGAATAAAAACCATGGAAAAGGAAATAGTATACTAAATTCAAGTTAATAAATAAAAGGAAGCAGGGGAAAAAAGGCTAAAAAGGTGGTAGAGGTGTAAACTATGGTTGAGGATGTAGTTTAAAAGAACCTGAAAATCAAATTACAAAATATATTTCATAGCAAAGTGGTTTGTTACAATTGTGAGAAGAATGGAAATTAATTACACTACAACATTCAAATAGGACTAAAAACTTAACTACAAATATATCAATGTTCAAATTTGGGCTTCACATCACAAGTTAAAAAACTAGCCAAACGAAAGGCAAAAGTTAAGATGACAACACCAATGTTGTTGCAACCCTAATCTCGGGCTCGCGACCAAAGCAAAGGGCTTGCAAGGGTGCGGGCCAAGACTAAACTTGGGAGTTGCATTATCATGCCCCTGGGAACGCAATAAAGTGTGAGGGAAAGAATCCTCACACTCCCAAGTGAACTCCCATGTTGGGAGTTGGAGTCCTGGTGGACTCCCAAATGTTCAGAGAGTGATTGAAAGGGTCAAAACCCAATGGTTCAAGGAGTTCTTCATATCATTAGAAAACTATTAAAACGTAGATGTCTAAAATGGGCTCGCATGACCCATTTGGACATCTGAAACACAAGTTATGGCCAAAAGAAAGGCCGGGAGTCAAATTAGTAGTTTGACTCCCGACCACTAAAAGTCGAGAATCACCCCGATTTCCTTACGTGCAGGTGGCATGCAACATACCGTTTGAAAGCTTTCAATGAGAGCTATAACTTTATTTTAGACCTCATCTCAATTGAAGGTCTGCAAACAAAATTATGGGGTCCCAAAGTCGCAGGAGTCCCAACTTTGGCAATTTCGGGACTCCCACTTGAGAGTCCCAAGACAAAAAGCCATTTGGATGTGGGTCTCATGGAGAGGCACAGAGTATCCTATAAGGGGGAAGGTGGTGGCTTCCCCCAAGTCCGGGCCATGGTGAGTCTTATGAGTCCAAGTTTGCTCATGGTTTATCTTAGCAACAAAAGTGTTCCAATTATGCACTAACCACCTTGTGTTGGTTTTGTGCAGGTCCATGTGAAAGTTGATGCTTATCATTTTTCCTAGTCCCATCCCAGAACTTCAGCATGCCCTTTTACCCCTCAAAGTCCTATGAGCCAGGGAACGTGCCCTGACTCCTTGTTTTTCCGTTCTTTTCAGTTTTGATTCACATTTCAATCCATTAAGGAGCTTGGGGGTGCGTCAAATGCACATCTACTTAACTCCATCTACCAAGATAATTTTTTTGGAATGAAAGGGAAGGGGGGAGATGGCTTCACATTAGGAAGCACATCTATAAAACTCTAACACATGTAATATATATACACACAAGAAGTAACACAAATCAAAATGAGATGAACTCAAATAGGAAAAAGAAAAAACTTCAAGATTGTTAAAACCACAAAGAGAGAAAATGAACTTGAAAAATAATAATAATAATAATAATAATAATCATGGATTTTTAAATCTATGATACACTATGTGTTTGGTCATAAGCCCGGTTATACTATTGCACAATGTTACAAAATATTTATTTGAAAAAACAACTAATGGGTGGTCTAAACTTTGCACTAGTTTTGGGGAGTTATCAAAAACATTTAATAGACTACTTTGTGGTGGTGGTTCTTAAGGTTAAAGGTGGTTTTAAAGGTTTATAACCATGATTCTCAAAAATGAAAAAATGGTTTTGATTAATAATTCAAAAAAATAAAAACAAAGTAACTATTTAACAAAACATTAGTTTTTTTTTCAATTCTTTCATGAAAACAACCAATGTTCTGAGGTTTAAAAAATAATTAGAATTGGTGACTATTCGATTTTTTATTTATTTTTCGCAAAATAGAACATGAGGTTATCTGATTTAAGAATATTTAAAAATTAGAACGTATGGTTATTAACAAAATTGAAGACCCACCCAACATTAATCTAAATTGGTGTGGCATAGGTTTTTGTTATTTCAACCAACATCATGTTGACATGTGTCAATATATAAGTTAAAGTTAAAAAGTTAAAATTAGTTTAGGTTGCTAGGTAGGCCACTTATTTTGCCTACCTAAGGTCATCTAGTAAACACCTAGCTTAAATAGGTTATGTAGGTAGGGAATATTTGGTTAACATGCCACCATTGACCACAACCCATGTTATTTGTTGGAATTGATCATTGAACCCTAAGGATGGAGATCAACTCTTTTACCACCAAGCCACCCGCCTTTTATGACAAAATACTAATAACCTTACTTCATTTAAAACATTATACAAAACATCATTTTTTATCTTTGATATTTTATTAAGATTTTGTCCAAATGCAATATTAAAGTTTAGATTTAAAGTTCTTTGAATAATGTACACACATATAATTTCCTTTTAAAAATATAAATTGATTTGAAAAGAAAAATATTTGAATTTTGCTATTGAATACAATTACAATGACCATTCCATGATGAATTCAATCACATGATTTATAAATGGATAATATAATAAATAATAATAATATATCTTTCATATTTTAAAGCTCCATTTGATTCTAAAACTTATATTATACAATTTTTTATATATAATATAATTTAAATGTGTGATATATAGACTATTCACATATAATATTTATACATGGAACATAAATATATTTTAATAAAATATAATAAAATATGTTATATTAGCCATATTATTTTGATGTAAAAGATTAATTTAGATACCATTTTTTTAAAATATTAATTAATTCCATATAATTAATACATTTGATGGAATTATAAATTTTATTATGTTTACACATATAATATCTTAAGTTTTACTTGAAATTATGATAAAACTTTTATGTAAAAATAAATTATGTGTTTTCACATCTCCATATTTTATTTGATTTCAGAAATTATACTATACAATTTTGTTTATAATAAATCATAGTTGTACCAACAAAATTTAATTTAAATGTATGATATATAATTTATTCTCTATATTATGTTTATAAATGGGTCTTAAATTCCTCCTACTACCTAGCCTATTTAATAATTAAATTACATTGCCTACCTAATTAAGAAAATTAATTCAAAAAATCACATATTAACATGATAAAATACCTACTATTTAACCCACATACATATGAACTAGTAGGTACTTATTAATTATTACCTATCCTACTTATTATTTATTTAATATATCAATTATAAACCGACCTAATTAATTAATAATACCTATTACCCACACCCTCACCTATTTAATAAATAAATTACATAACCTAATTCATTAAATAAATAATACAAAAACATTATCACATAACAACATGATAAAATATTTATTACTTAACCCACATACATATTGCCTACTACTTATTATCTTACAACTTATTAATTGATTAATTACCTCGCCTAATTGATTAATTTAACATAACATTATTTCATTCAACACAATGAAATACCTACTATTGATTAACCTACTTACATACCACCTAATACCTATTGCCTAACCTTAATTTTACTAGTAATTACCATGGGTCCTTTGAAAATTTCACAAACCCACCAAATCATACTACACATTTAATGGTTAATCTATTGAAAAAAATAAAGGAAAACAATTAGACCACTAAATCTAGTAATTTCATTGGCCAATTCAAAATTTTCACATTTAATTACATGCGCATTTGCAACTAGGACTTATAGTTGCAAATCCAGTTGAAAAGATGCCACGTGGTGTCCAATGGCCTATGAACCACCTTCCAAGTCACAAAAATAACTACATTTTCATCTATTTTGGGATGCCAATAAAAAAGGATAATGAAAAATGTATTTTTCATCTTCATGTCCATCCAAATCAAAATTAGTGGCAACTATGAGTTGCATACACAACTACAAACCACTTTGTAGTCATTAATGTGACTACAAATCATTTATGGGACTATAAGTCATTTTTACCAAGTGCCATGGAGGATAACTTCACAATTATAGTTGCAAAAATGGTTGATTTGGATAGAAGTTGCAAATGCATGGATAAAAATGGACACGATTCCTTATAATGAAAATTTCACAAAACTAGGTCTTTATTAGGACTTTAAGTCTTTAACAAAAAATATTTAATTTTAAAAATCTTTAACCTACAAGGTAGGTTATTTTTTCTTTGCATTTTGAAGGTAGAACACAATTACAAGTTTTGAAGGTAAAGTGCAAAAAAAAACCCATAAAGAGGTGATTGTCATGGTTAGAATTGAAGCTAAAAAAATTATAAGTTAATGAATCAAAATTAACCCAAAAAAAAACTACAAAAATTAATGAATCAAAATATGAAGGTTTTTTTATCATGTTTGATGGTTTTAAGTCTTAGGCAACTCTTCTTAATTTGTTCCATTGTATCTTCCTTCTAGCCTTCAACACACATCCTTGAAAACAAAAAACACTAGCAGATTATAAATTGGAAACATAAGAAACAATAACACACATCAGACACAGATCGTCGAAGACATTGACATTGAAGACATAGACATAAACTTCCATTAGAGACATTAAAAATGTAAATACAAGACACAAGACACATAATCGACACAAAATATTGAAAGCAAAATTTTGTCATTAATTAAAGAAAATGAAACCATTAAAAACATAGTGGATTAATCACATTAAAAACACAAACAATTACAAAAATTGAAAACATTTTACACACAATAGATTAAAGACATTAAAGATACAACCGACATAACATACAACAACTAGCCCCCAAGCAACAAGACCAAGCTTAAGACTAATGAAGCAAAAGATTATTCCAAGCTGCCATTATAAATTTCAAACAATTAACCCCTTCACATAGTGAAATGGAAACATGGAAGAATTACCCAAAACTGACCACATTGACAAATGTTTCTAATCATCATCTTCAACCTCATATAAAACACAAAAAAACCATTTCCACATAGGAAAAATGTGGAATTAAAAATAATTATGCAAGTTAAAAAAATCTTCATCATTGATTTGGTAGATTCAAATTCAGCTTCTAGTTCTGCCATCAAATTAAATACCACTTGACTTGCAAATGCAACATTAATGGGTTTCAAATAACCAATTATTTGTAGATCAAATGGTTAATTTTGTGAACAAATTTCAATTTGTCCATATTCTTTGTTTGAAGATGACATCTTTAAAGTGCAATAAAAATGCCAGTAACAAAAAAAATACATTTCTTTTCAATTTAGATGAATGGGATGCCAAAAATATGTCGCACCAATATAACAAGGGTTGGAAACCTATTTTATTATTTGTGCCACCAAGGCAAATTTGTAATTTTCAACATTAACTAGATATTGATGGAATCCAATAAGCTCTCTTGGCACGAGGCCCCTATGAGTGTTTACATTTGTTGATGTGATGTGAGAAATATTTTCAGCAATAGCCTTGAGATTGCATATCTTCATTTTCTTCAACACTAGTAGGCATCAACAACTTGGTTGTTTTTGTTAGTAAAGGTAACATGAGCTTTTCATCATATTCAGCAACAACAACAACATTTTCACAACGTAAATATGTGTAACCAACCAAATGTTCTTCAACCTTGGATCAAGCATTAGAGCTAACATATTATGGCCATTTCCCTATCAAATGCATGTGGAAAGGAAATAAAAGGTAGAAGAAATTCTAGAATCTACTACTTCATGCAAACCATGAGCTTTTAAAACTCATGATAAAAAACATCCTCTTCAAAAAGGTCATTATGAACATGTTGGAATGCTAATTTTTCTCAGATGTTTCAACAAGTTGATATGACAAACTACCAGGCATTTGAGAGCAACCAATGCCCTTGACTTTAATTCAAAACATAACCATTGGCAATTAAGGACAAGATTTTCCCCATAGCTTTTCGGGTTAAGTTATACATTTTTGGATGGTAGATTAAATCATTTTTATAAATGAAAAGGTAGATTAGTAGAATTTTTTTCATTTACAATAACATATTGGCATACCTTTGAAAAATGCATGCTCAAAACAATTGCCATCAAATGGCTCCAACAAACCCAAATTACTACATGATATAATAGAAGTTAGGGCATTTGCCATGTTTACAAGTTGGACCCTTCATCTTTAACAAAAGTAAAAAATATTGGATTAAGAAAAACCTATCTAATAATTCTTACAATTTAGGAGCCATAATTGCACTACTTTTGTTTAAAACCTTAAACAACTTGATGGTGACCTGTTTCGCCTCCTAATCATTTGAAATAAAATTTACCACAACAACAAAGACATCCCATGCTCCTTTTGACATTCACACTTGTCAAAAGTGTAAGTGGTTATTAAATAGTCAACCAATGTAGGCTACATGTAAGTAGTCATGGTTTTTTCAGCCAAGCTTGATAAAACCTCTTCAACAAAAGTCTTTTTGGGTGGGAACACGTCATGGACATAGGTTATATGCTAACCTTGAAAGCCAAATGGACTAAAAAATGTTTATAGGCATTAGCCCTTCAATCACAAACAACATTAGATCTTCCAAAAAACCCACTTGTGTTACATCATCCTTCTTGAAATTAATAGCAGTAAAAAAAAACTAAAAACTATAGTAGGAGATACATGTGCATTTTTTTATTAGGTTCACGATCAAGTGGACATCTTGAGGCAAGGTTTGATGTATCTTTTAACAAATTTTTTAGCAAAGAAAAATGGTTAAATTCAACATGTTTTTTCATGGCTGTTGTGCCACTAAACTTATGGTATGCAATGAGGCCCTTCTTACATCTTGTGCACATGGCCACAATTTCAAGAGGAGCTATATCACTATGGCATATAATACACTTCATAGTTTGGTTTTGAAAAAGGTCCTTGGGTTGATTATCATTCACTTTAAAGAATGCCCATGTACCTGAGTTATGGTAATGCGGATTCCAAACCATTTTTTGTTTTCACAAGTTTTCCAAGTGCACTTCAATGACATTTTGTCCATCAACATCATCAAGATTTGTAATTTCTTGCTCAAGCCCACCTTTGTGCATAGGTTGCACATTGCCAAGATTGTAATTATTATCATATCTTGTATATGCTAAAAGGATTTCATTAATGAAATTGATGTCACAAGGAATTGAAAAAGAAGCCATCACCTTTAGTAAATTTCAATAGTAGCTTTGAACTTAACATAATCAAAACAAAATTTATAACAACAAAAACATAACAAAACTAAAAATGGGATAGTCAAATGTTTAAGAGATAAAGGTTTAGGGTTCAAAGGTTTAAAGTTTAAAGATTGTAGCTTCATGATGGGAAAAAAACACAAAATCAATCAAAGATTTCACCTATTTAACTTCATGTTTTAACCCACAATGATTTTGGCTCAATGAAAGGCAACAAGTAATGGAACATGGGAATGTGACAAAATTAGAAGGTGACATGTTATGAATCATCAAACACTCATGATTTGAGAAATGGAAACATACAACAAACAATAAAATAGGCACTACAATTGCCAAAAGATCACCATTCTTTCAATACTTCACAAATGTAAAAACTAGAACGAAGTACCCTTGAAGCATAAATTGTAGAAACCCACTTGCACCCCTTCATTGTAGAGCATTGACCTTGATCTCTCCTCTTGGGAAGCTTGAAGTGTGTTGTAAGTAGGAAGCAAAACTTGAAATGCATACTGCACCTTTAAATACAAAGAAAAATGTAAAATAAATAAATAGTGTAGCATAGAAAGTAGGAAAGTAGAAAGCAACATGCCTTTGTTTAGGTCGCTAACAAATGAATGGTGATCCATGCTCCCCCTACAACTCGATTCACTTCCATAATCTCCTAAATGCATTCATGAAACATTATTGTGAAATTTGATGGTGTGCTATGAACATTGCAAGTAGTAAGAGTGAAAAAATGGTAGTTGTGGAAAAAACATACAACCTACAAACACATAGTGCACAACACACAAACTAAAAGACAATAAACCTAACCCCAACCTTGATTGTGGCCTTTTCTAGGTATGAAAAGGTTATTGATTCAAATTTTTGAAAGATACCTTTCACTATTATTCTCCCCAAGTCAGGTCCATTTAGAAACATTTAAATTTATAAAACCATTGATTATGAGGCAAAGACAAGTAGTAACTTTTAGAAAATGTTAGGTAGGAAGGGGTCCTAAGTTTTTGAAAAAAAAAAACCTTGGTAATATATGCATATAATTAATTTAATAACCAGTTAATACCAAGCATAAAAAGAAATACTTGACCCACATTGGTTTGAACTATGGAACTTTTGTATTGGAGCTTCAAAATGTTAGCAAAAATCCATGTGTTACACCTGTCACATTTACTAGCAAGATATTACATGTAAGGTAAAGCCCAACTCTGGGTAGTTTTTAAGTTTTTAAAAAACCCACCAAGTCCAAGATTTTTAAAAAATATAAGATTTGCCCTAATTTTTAAATTATTTTTCACAAGACCTCACTAGGGTTTCGAAAATTTGGGAAAAATATTTTCACCCAGGTTTCAAAATGTTGAGTTTCACACATTTCAAACCCATTGGTATTCAAAGATTGTTTTCACATATCAATTTTCAAAAGTTAATTTATTTCAAACTTGTAATTTTTTAAAAATTCAATATATTACACAAAAATGTGAAAAAATGAATGTGTATGCAAGATTCAACCACAAGATGGCAAACTGAAACATGATATGCTAGATTTCTTTTCCTTTTGATCTTTTGATGTCAAATAAATTTGTGAATATATGATACATCTTCACACTTCCAGAGATCTCACAATCATATGCACGTAAACGAAAAAGTTGAGAATAAATTATAGTTTTTGTTTCAGGATGAAACTTGGCTAGAGTTATCCATAAAATCAGCTTGTGTTCCCCTTGTTTTTGGGCTTCTTTTCACCCACTATCCCCTCTTTCAATGGTATCAACAAAGTAAGAAAATTGTATTAAATTTCAGAATGAAATGTTGAAACTCAACATTTAATGCATAGGGTTCCAAAAGTAATTATAGTACTTTGTACAAGTAGGAACAATGAAAATATATGTAGCAACAGTGGAGGCGTTCAAAAAAAAAGGAAAGACAGGTTGAAATTCAGTTTACCACAAAAACTGATAGGTTTTTTGACTCCCCCTTGAATGCTAATGTATTTTTTTTTCAAGTGCTTTTTTAACTTCATTTGTGTATGACCAAACTCAAGGTTTTGGTGTTATGTTTTCTTATTCTGACCTTGCTATTTTTTAATACCTTGATAGGGTATTAATTATTTTTTTTCAAAAAGATAAAGTTTTAATTGATCAATTCTTAATCCAATGAAAACCGATGAATAAGTTTCAAATAGGGTATGACCTTGAAAAATATTCTAAAATTTTCAACTTCAAACTTGACTTGATTTTGAACCTTTTAATAATACCCACTCAACATTGGTAGAGCCCTTGATCATGGGCTTTATCAAAAAAAGGGCCTGTGTTGGACTGCACCTTAAGTGGGCTCAAATTTGGTGTAGCCCCAAGCCAAGGGCTTTGTCCAGCATAAAGACTTGCGTCAATCTTTTTCACAACCTAAAGCATCATTTAGACCTGATGGCAAATCAATGTTAAAAATTCTTAAAATTTTGTTGCATTAACATATGCAATGTTAGTTAGCATTGACAGTGACATGACAATGACATGGTGCTTATGTGGAGGTCTATGTGGCACTAATGTAAGCTGAAACCTAGATTTTAGATTTTTTTGGCAATGTTAGTTAACCCCCACAAAAGAGAGGTCATACCTCAATGTTAGCAGGCACAAGGCCCAAAAGGAGGGGGGCCTAGATCCCACCTCCTTCCCACTTTCCCACTCTCATAAAATATTCTCCCCTTAGCCCTTCCTTCCCCTTACATAGTGTTCAAATGTTCAAGAAATCGATTTGTAATTCTGTCAATGCAGAAAGTAGAAAACCTAAAATAACAAAGCTCAATTGCTAGACTTTCTTGCTAAATTTTGGGTGACTATTATAATAGAATGGATCTATTTGACAATGTCATTTTGTAGTACGAGGGGTGCAAAACAAAGAAGAGAAGAAAACAACTTCAAAAGAAAAATGAGAAATGGCAAGATGGTGGTCAGAGTTTGTCGAAAGAAAAAAAAGACAACTTTTTAGGTTTATGTCTTTTTGGTGTGAATGGCCAAAAACAATTAGGGTATCAAAAGAAAGGGTGCCACATAACACTACCTCTGGTTTGAATGGTCTCATTTTTTTTGCCCTATTAGAAAAATGATTAGTAACATTAAAATAAAAAAATGAAAATTGACTAACGGCTATATTGTTGCTAAGGGGTTTTTACCAATTTCTCTTAACACTAGGTCTGAATGGTGCCTAAGTTACCTGGATGGTATCATGAGAATGAAACAGAAAAAAATGCTAGGCGTTTAAAAAAAAACAAAATGCTCCAAAATTGAGTTGGGTAAGGTGCCCTCTGACTTCACGACGAAAATCGATGCAGATCTTTGCGGAGCTTTACATGTGGTTTGCATGTGGTTCTTGGCAGGTTTGGTGCAAGTAGTACAAGTACCTTGACCTAAAACTCTGACCTAATTTTTCCCATGTATTAGGCAGGTACGTTGCAGAGAGCATCATAGTCTTCCTGATTTCCAATGCACCTCACGAATATGTAAGGTGCCTGCAAGCTGGCATCTTGAATCTATGTCAGTTTACTATGTTGGGGAAGCCTTGGTCACATGAGGGTTTACATTGTTTGAGGGCATGGGGATGAGGTCTACCAAGGGCTGGCATCCTTGTTCCCATGCCTGAAACAACGTAGGCCTCATCCCCATACCCTGAAACAATGTAACCCTGCTGTAGACCTGCCCTTCCCTTAGAAAAAAATGAAGTTGACGGACTTTTCTCGGTTTACATGAAAATTAGATTTGCCAATTATCATCTTTTGTGTAGGATAATGCCCTGGCAGTAGGCAGAGACCCTGTGAACCAGTTCTAGGGTGTACTTCGTGTGATGAATGAGGTGTGAGGTGTGCCAGTTTGGTGGTCCCTTGGGATCGAATCATATTGCGGGAAAATATCAAATCTAAAAGTGAGAGGGCTCACCGTACTGTTCACCCAACATGGGAGCATTTTGCAAAACACAATATCATTACAAAACAAGATTCTATACTTGTACCTCGGCAATATTGTATCACTCCATCAATTTCTATTTACACATTCGATGTCATTTCCATAAGCCATTTTGCCTTTACATTTCTAAGAAGTGTATCAACCACGTTGATCATCTACTTGACCCCTTTCTTTCTTTCAGGAATAGTGCATGTATAAGAAGTGTGTTTTATAGTCAAAAAGTTGCCATAGTCTTGGTATTTGGTCATGAATTTGACCTTTCTTTACTTTTAGAAGCCAATTCATTGCATACAATTTATTTTCATTTGATAAGTTAACTTAGTCTGATTTCTTTTTTTTCACAGAAGTCAAAACTGACATTTAGTAGTATCTTCATAAAATTGAAAAAATTGGAGAATTTTCCTCAGATTATGCCCAACAATCATCATTCAAAATGACATAAAGACCCAGCCAGTTAATCACATATTAGAGTATTTTCTTCACTTCACTTGAAGTATATGGTCCTTAACCATTCGAAAGTTTTGCCAGAGTGAACCAGAGTTTCCTCATGTAAAGTACCTATGGTTATGTAGCTGACACATGGTTGGGACATTGTTTTTTTGTGTGATGCTTTATGGGTCTTTGGGGACTGTACCACATTGTTTTATTTATGGAGTTTTGTAAGGGGTCTCGAGACTAAATGAATGCCATGAATTGTGGCATGTTCTGTAGCTTTCTCGGCCCAGATTCCAGTATTATTACCTACTTGTCACCCCATCTCTTTTGGGGCTGCTCTTTGGATATTTTAGACATGGGGATGGATGCGAACACAAAGTTTTGAAAAGTATTTGTGGAGATGGTTCATTTCTGCCCTAATTACTTTGGACCAGTGTTTATTTCATATCAACATTTGAACATAACCGCCTGGTCTTTGTACTCAGTGCTTTTAAAAAACTCTATACGACCTTTGTCTTGGTATTGGGTCCAAGACTGATATTGTCCGGTATGGGACAGGTATATTATTGGTATTGAAACTGATATAAAACTGTTACAAGATTGGTATTATATCAGGTCCAGGTGGTGTACAGGCTTGCGCCTAGTATCAACACTGGTAGCCACGACCCCAGGACCCTACCAGGTTAGTATCACCTGAGGCAACACCAGCCATGTACCAATACCTAACCAATGTAACCTTGCTCATACCAGTATGTACTACTGGTACAAGATTGGTAACATATTGATACCAGGCGCAAGCCTGTACACCAAACCAACACCGGTTTGGTCAAGCTGGGATTTCGCTTGTTTTGTCTAGCTTGTTCTTTTGCACTCATCAATCCCAGCACAAGCATTGTGATGCTATTTTTTTCCCCACCCATTTTTGGGGGAGAAACAAGAGAGAACCTTCATTCCAAATCATCCAAGAGGAAAGTCCAAGGCAGGAACCTTGCATGGTCCCCCAAAACTCAAATGAAGGATTGAAAAGTCAGAAGGGGATATCAAGCTGCCACCTTAGCATTCGCAGAGTAGTAAGGTGCAGACTTTACGGGCTTCTTTGGATTAGTGTTTCTTCCTATGTTCGTTCCATTTCAATACTTTAAATAACATTAAAATATGCAACTTGTGGAAACTTCACAAAGTCAGCTCCATGATTCAACCTTCATTTTGCTTCAAATGTTAATGTTAGCATAAGACTTTCACTTTGTTTCAATTGGGACTTTTACACCATAATGAAAGTGTCCGGTAATGCCCTGGGAGCATGGCATTACACTGTGAACCAAGGAGGGAGTGTGAGATCTTGAGTGTAGTGCCCTGCTGCCATGGCATTGCCTGGTGTAATGAACGAGGTGTACTAGTACGGCATTTTGTAGTTTTTCGTCATATGGGCGGGACAACCCGTTGTACTGGCCCACCCGGCATGGGGTGCTTTGCAAAGTGTGATGCCCACCTGGAAGTTCATCAAGGGGGGAAAGCACCTCAGCAGGCCCTTCAAGATGCTCTACTTGGTTCTTGGGAGGAAGTGACGCAACACAAGAATATGCCCAATTGGCCAACATTTTTTTCTGTGGCAAAGACTTTTTTCCAAGTGGTAGAAGAGGAGGGAAGCGTAATGATATGAAAGAAAGAAATGCATGAAACATGGAATTAACACAATCTAACCAATTGATGGATGAAAACAAATTATTTGGTTTTTTATCATGTTGTAGATGGCATCCTTGTGAACCTTACTGTATCGGATTGAGAAGCTCACCATTCATTCTAAGTAAAGCTGACTTGGAACACATGATGATAGAGCATCTCCATCAACACTCAATTTTCACACTATTTAAAGGCTGTACGTCATCCGAAGTACGTCGTACAGGCAGTTTAATCTCTGCCAGTGGACCACCTCAAGTCCGTCCAGTTAGTGCTTTTGGTAGAACCCTAGGGCCCACCCCTATCAGTGGGCAATACCCTAGGTTGATGTCAGATTCAACACAAATTAATTAAAAATTGAAAAGTTGAAATTTTTGGAGAAGATTCTTTTGATATATCTGAAAATTCTGAAAAAATATAACATCATTTTTCCTAATAATGAGAAAATTTTGAAAATTTCAATACATATTAAATATGTACAAATCTGAAAATACAAAGTAACCTTTTAAAAGGTTACTTGACCAATACAAACTGTAGCTATTTTTTTTTGGTAAAGTTTGGTAGGAGTTGTAACGAACTTGTTAATCAATAGGCATTGGAATTGTGTGACATGTGATTATTTTGTACCTACTCAAAATATCAATAGTAAGTCATACATAAAGTTTATGCAATGTGTTTTTCTATCAATTTTGTGATGTAGACAAACTGGCAAGCATCAACAACACGATTAGATATGAAAGTTTTAAAACTTAGAATCCTTTTACATTTCGGCTAACTGCTGGATCCTCTGGCAATTTTTCATTTTTTATTTTCAAACTCTTGCAAATTACAGCCTTTTTTCTCAAAACGCCTCCACAGGTTTTGGATAAATGCAAAAAATTGACCCAAAAAAAAACAACAGTTCAATGTTTTCCCCTGGCATTTAGCAGTCCTCCAAAGCACAGCCCCTCAATCAACTGTGACTAATTATAAATGGAGAACCCTTGCAACTTGGTAAGACAAAACCTAATCATGCATTTTGGAACTTCCAGAATCTGCTCTGTTAACAAGCCTTGAAAATAACCAGTGTACGGTGTTCATGCGTTTTTCGTTTCTCCACCATAAGTCCACCATCATGCAGTAGGTCAGTGCTAGAGGCCAGTGCCCAACTAGGCAAGAGTGATGACAGCTTTCACCTCTTTCCGTGCAGCCAACCCTTGTGCGGAGGAATATTTTGATGGCCACTGGGCAAGAGCAATGGTGTACAAGTGATTATAAGCTATCATTGTTTAAACAATGTCAATATTATATAACGCAGGACAGCTCCACATCGTACTCATGGGGCCCAACAGCCTTGGCCGAGGTCACCTAAGATCATAGATGTACATTACCAGGGTTTCAGGCTTGTGAATTTGTCACCCATGTGGACACTCCTTTTCATTTGCAAATCCTCCCTCAATCAATGTACTGGGAACATACTAACAACATATTTGACACACAACTTTGTGAATAAAGTTGATTTACAGGGAGACATTGCGGGAGATTTGAGGTCATCCCAACTCCTGTACTGAAGGAATAGGGGAGGATCTTTGGAACGGAACAGGAAAATTCTTAATGCAGCTCCTGTGACCTGCGGCCCCTTATGTTGGCATCATCCCCATGATGATTGAAAACTTGTTGGCACTGTGATTACTCATGGATAAATAATGGTGGGAAAACTTGAAAATGCAATCTTGAGATTCACTGTGTTATTGTCTAAATGATTAAAACTGAACCTGCAATTTTTTGAAATAGCCCAAAAAAAAACTCAGGCTCATCCAGGTATAAGGTATCACACTCCTTATTTAGACTTCTACCATTGTTTATCAGGTCCAAGACACACTACCTTACCCTAAGGTCAGTTTCAGCATTAAATAATCCTCAAAATAGTCAACTGAAATTTTGGGAAAATATGAAGTTAACATATTGAAAATCATCACAATTATCATGGGCTCTCTGAATAATTTCACTACTCATATCACAATATTATAGTGGATGATGGAAAATATATGTGATTTCAAAAACTAAAAACGAATTCATTTTTGGGAAAAAAACATTATTCGTTTGTCAATGTGGAAACTGACCCTAGGCTAGTGTATTATTCCCCATCCCCAGGCATAAACACACAAAATTGAACAGCATAAAGCAAGAGAGTATTTAAATCCACACAACCTACCAATAACTGTAGTTGGTTATTTAAACATAGTAATTTATTTTAGTGGCTAATTCAAAGTTATACTTCATCCAATATAGTGTGTAAGGCCACCATAATGCTGCTTGTGGAGATGCTCTAAAGCCTTTACGTGAAGGCACTATGCCATCAATGTTAGGCTGTTGCCCTGGTTCCAGGGCATTATGTCCTGGTGGCAAGGCCTTCCCCAACACATCAAACATCAATTGGAAGACATAAACAAGATTTGAAAATATGGTAGGAATATAATTCTGAACTTCAAGATAATTTGCAACATTTGTATGTAACCATGGAAATCCTTTAAACCTTGAATGTCAAGGCAGACTAATTTGGTCTCCTTTTCAGGGAATACAAATTTAGATCACTTTTCAGTGTATTTTGCTTTTGAGAACATACTCTGCCATAAGACCATCCATAAGACCTCCTGGCTTTTCACTAGTGTGAGAATTTGGTCTGTTAAATTTGCAATCAGTTTGCACAAGGGCATACTTGAGACACTTTACACAACGAAACCAGATCTTATAGATGCAACTAGGTTCATCCTGGGAATGTCTACTTTCCTTGAATATGTGTGGATAGTGGGGTTTACACTGTAGTAAAAGGCCTGCTACTTCAGCATGGGGCTTTGAGTGTAGGATAATAATGCCTTGGCATTACATATGGAATACCAAGAAGGACATACTTTCACCATACTCCTTTCCCAAGATAGATTTTTTTTCCCTTAGAGCCCATGATTTAAAAGCCCCTAGCACCGGGTTTTTAACTCAGAGCATGGGGTTTTGATTCCAATCATAAGGGTTGAACCAAAGTTGTGCTCAAAATTTAAAACCCCTAACATTTGTCTTATGTTATAGGTCATTTTCTTATGAATACTTTATCCGATCTTGAATTAAAAATCTTGTGCTCTAGGGGCTTTGAAGTCACAGCCTGTGCGGCGGGTGCAAATTTATCCCATGCTTATGAAATCTACCCCGCACTAATGAATTATTCCTTTAAGGCAAGGGGTAGAGTAAAAGCATGGCTCTTCTGATATTCCATAATGACACCCTGTGAACCAAGGGTGGAGTATGAGGTCCAAAGCATTACCCAACACAGTAATCAAAGGGGCCCTTTGACTAGGCCTTTTTTATACCCATTGGGACCATCATTGCATACACTTGCAAGCCCTATAACTGTGGAGGGAGCAAAGCAGCAAAGAACCTATAAAGCTCATGGAAGAAAATATTTAAAAACTCAAAACTTATTCTGAAGATATCCGCATTGTCAAATTCCATGACATCAAAATATTTAGCCTGACTGAGCAAGTGACCAAAAATGATGTGAACTTGTCTGAAGGGCATGCCTGATGGAAAGCAAGCCATTGGGCACTGAGTACTTGTATCAATTAATAGACTCTCTGGTCCCAAACGAACGTAAAATTGTAAACAGTAAACAGAGTACTTGTATCAATTAAGCAAATGCTTTGAAGTTTAATGAAGATGCAATAGCATTTGAATAGCATTGCTATTTCAAACAATAGAAAGAATACCCAATTGTTTGCAGGGTGTTGTTTGGGAGACTTCCCCAAGCAGAATTTCCTGTTTCAGGCAGGTTTGTTTTTTGGATTTTTGTGATGCAGCCAAAGTGGTGATCGTCCATAGGAAGGTTTAGCCAAATTTGGTTATGAATCATTTATGAAGATCAAATATTTAATCAATCAATCTAGGTCCAAGCATGATTGGGGTACCCTTTTGAAACATAAGGACTCATTCTTAAGGTTTCTAAATTCATTTTTTGTTCACTTTTTTCATGACTTGTCTTACATTTCATTCTTTTTTTTCATGTCAAATAAAATAGTTTTGTTTCAAATTTTATATAGGCTTCTAAGGTATTTATTGTTTTCATTTATGAAAATAAAAATAGTAAAATTTATTCAATGTGGGCCATGTTTTATCAATGGCTCACAAAATTTAAGAATTTGACTTTTTGAAACTTTTTACATTACAATAGGGCATTTGGTTCTTGTTAAATGTATATATTTTATACACCTTAACACACAAGGTGTTTGTGATAAAAAAAATTGGGCCAAAAAAAGTTGTTTAAACATTCTTTATGAATCCTTGAATTATTTTTTCTTATGTAACAAAGTCTTAGATTTTTTTCAAGGACTTAGTAGGAACCTTTAAACTTGTTCAAATTTGACATTCTATGCATGAAATAATACCTTTGTAATATATCTATTTATAAATAAAATCAAACTTTCAATATGAATGTGACATTAAATTTCAACAATATGTTTAAATGAGAAGATCCAATGAATACAAAATGAGACAATCCTTTTGAATGTCCCAACTACACTTTGACCCTTCTATATTTTGACCACTTATTGAAAAGAAAAACTAAAAATCTGATGATCTTTCCGTTTTCTCCATGGTAATTGGAGTTCTCAAAATTCACTCCAGTTTTGAAGGCTGCTCCAGGCTGGTGTGGGAGGTTTGGTGTAAAATCATGTTGGCTGGGAGCATTCTGATGGTGGTGAATTCTCAACTATAATCAGAATTGATAGCAGCCTCACAACTCATGGAGGTTGTGTGCTTTTGAAGTGAAGGCCCTGTTATCAAGGCATTAGACCCTGGACCTTGGGCTCTGTCCTTGGCTCCCATAGCATAACGCTCTGCTGTCCAGGCCTTCCCCCATACGTTCCAGGTAAATGGTGGTGCTTTATTTCACGCAATGTACCTTATGCAGACAGGCCCTGTAAGGTGGGTTCTTAAGCTTACAGCTATCACCTCGGGAACGGGCCCTTATTTTTAAAATGCCCTGTCCCTCAGGCCTTATTAACCACAATAACCGTTGCCCTCTTTTTCTAGGTTGAAGAAAGATGGCTCATGGGGGCAAAGTCTAGGGAGATCAAAGCGTTGTTGTCTGCTCGCTTTGTCAAATCAGCTATGCAGACACACCAACAATTTTCTCGGTTTTGTATTATACGTCCTGCAGTAGAATCATCTTGCCCTTCTGCGTATATGATTCCAAATATGTGCCTCCACCCTTTCCAATCCTATTGTCTTTTTCCCCCCTTTTAAGTTATATAAGCTGTCTCTGAGTGTTTTCCGTGGACCCAGCAACATCCTTGACCCTTGCACATTTTTAAACCATGAACTTTCAAGGCACAGCTGTATTTTTGGCATCGCTGCAACTTTGTCCTTACCATAGGAACAACTAGTAGGTGCCCACACTAGTGGAGCGGGGTACTCAGGTAGGTGAAAATGGTTGACAAACACAATTATAAACATAAATTGGTAGCAGCTAATGAGAGGAGCTGGTTTTTTTTTCTTTGGGAGTTGGGAATGGGGGAGGGATCAAAATTTTGGGATGTTCCCAATGTGTTCCTAATGTGTTCCTATCTAGTTCCAATCAGTTTCTCAATGTGTTCACATCAAGTCCCCAATGAATTCTCAACTTGTTTCTCAAGTTCCCAATGTGTTTCTCAAGATGTTCACAATAGCACCACACATTATCCCATATGTCTGATAATGAACTCTCATAACCTATTTATATGGGCAAGTAGGAAGCACTTCTGAAAACATATTTTGAGAGTGCAAAACTTGTACTTGGGGGGAGTGCCCAAATTTACTTTAAATTTAGTTTCTCATGGGCCAACAAAAGTTGAAAAGAAAAATTGAACTTTGGGATACACTCATAATTAAAATATGTCTCATGACCAATGGACATATGCCAATTCAAGGTTTTGATTAAACATAAAGTTATTTTTTTTCAAGTATGTGTTTTATTAGTCCTATTGGGTCATTGTAATGAGCACATATTTTACTTTTGGTATAAAGTTAATATTGAAAATGAATTCCATTCCGTTTAATTTGAACATCATGTATCCATCAAGTCACTCATAGATCCCAAGTTGAATGGACACATTCTCCACCTACTATGAAGTTAAATGTGAGACTCCATTTGCAAAATGCACTTTAATAGATGAATCAACCTTTGTCCCATTTCACTTCCCTAGATTCATCCATTTCCCACTCCCTTAGTTTATTGTTGTCCAACTTCCCTGCATTCACCTGACATTTACACTTCAAATTCAATCTTCTTCGTCCCCAAGTTCGTCCATTGTTTAACTTCCCCAAGCCAATTGAGTCGACTTCAAGCTTCCCATGTCCACCCAATGTTCAATTTTTTCAAAGAAGGTGGGCCAATACCTTAGAAGGAATCGGGTCAACTTTAGCCTTATTAGGTTTAGCCATCAACCCATTCCCTTTAGTTCCACTAATGAAAGTGGGGGAGTTGAGTCAACAATCTTAGTGTTCCCCGAAAATCACTCATTGTGCAACTTCACTTAGTCATCCACTATCCCACTTCCTAAAGTTCATCCGTTATCCCACTTCCTAACCTAATTTCCTCAAGTTCATCCATTAAGGCACATTCGTAGATTTTCATTCCTTGTCGAACTTCTTAAGGACTATGCGCATTAAACATCGGTTGACATCTTAGAACCTGACTCTGGTGAAGATTAATGAAGTCATAACACGGATTCCAAAAGATTTGATTCTCAATCCTTCCACTCAAAGCATCAGTTCTGACGAATGCACCGCATGTGATTCATAAATACACGTTCAATTTGTGTACTTTTCGCGTTGGGTATTGAGCCATTGCACCTATCTATTACTCAATTATCTGTTTAATGCCTTCCTGGCCATATGGCATCCCAATAACTTTGAAGTACAAACAGAAAAGGAGAAGTACAGATTATTGAATGGGGTGGCCGCTGAAAACCAGTACCCACACTTATTAACTTAGTACCTCCATCTTTTCGAGTCAGACCGGTTACTACTTACTACTAACTAGTGTAAATCACGGTCAGGGTTTTTTTGTTTCAATTAGTGTGTAGGTGGCAAAAAACTCAGACACCAAATTCACATGTGGCGAAAACAGAGAAGTGTTGCAAAAAATTTTGGCTATTGCCATTGTAATCCGAGAGCCTTTGGGCAATTCAACAAAGGGGTACATATTTCAATCTGGCAACAATGCCATAAGCTGTATCTAACCAAGCTGGTTACTATAGCTCCAACTACATTGCTTTTCGGGTGCAGAGACTACTTCTCTCCTAAAAATCTGGTGAATGGGAAAAGTTTTTTAGTTGTCATGTTCACATTCAACTACTCACCTTCAAATTTACAATGAAAATGAGGGACAAAAATGTGCCAAAAAGGTTAAAACTCAAGCATATCAGCCTCAACCATGGGCTAATTGAACTTGTGATCACATTTCATATGTAGCCTGGTACATAAAATAATCAAGAGTGAAAAACTTTTGTGTGTACATCATGACAACTAGTTGCAAGTTTTGTTTCAAGCGATTGTGCACTTTGTTCGTCCAGAATGAAACTGAATTAAAACAATGTTTGTCATCCATAGAACCCAAAACATGAACCATAACAACCTTTGCAAATTTGACAGACTCTAAAAATGAATGAGACAACAATTGTGATGCATTGATAACCTACCAAATATGCATAAGGGAGTTTACAATGGTGTGATTAACCTTGTCAAAACCAAGAGCCACTATTTCAACCATGGTTTGAACAAAATTAAATTTCATTGTCAACTTGAATAAACCTTGTTGAACATCCAAATCCCACCTTAATAAAATCGGAAGAACCATTGGTGAAAACTTGTCATCTTTGGATTGTTAACATGCATGTGAGATGTGGTAAAAGCCTTTCAACATTTCCAAATGTCGATGAAATAAACATTTGGGGATAAATAATCCCCATGGCATCCAAAATGGATTGTTCAAGAAATTGAACATCCAATTCCAAAATTAATATTTTTGCCGCCTCTACCACTCAACAACAAAACACCATCAATGTCAAACAATGAAAAGTAACCCCCACCTTTACCACACTAAACACACCAACAAAGCCTTCATGGAACTCTCACAATATATTTTAAGTTTCATTTATGGTTATGTATCGGCGCAATTTATTGTCAACTTATTCATCCAATATAGTATCCCATCCTACACCAAAAAAAGTTCTACTCTTTTCACTAATCTTTTTTTTAAGTTGATGTTAAAATGCTAAACATTTGTCTCGTCTATAAATAATCCTTTACAAATTCCAGCCAAATTGACTATAAATGAAACATAGTTGCATCTATGGTTTGATCAATAATGCTTATCAGTTTTGTGGAATCTAGAAGCCAAGATAGCACATTTACTACTTGGATGGGTACACCTTAGCTTATATATTATTATAAACTCATATTCCAAAAATAGGAGTAACCATCTAACAACACAACTTGAAACATGTGGTTTGTTGACCAAATACACTAGATCTGTATGGTCGAAATAATTTACACAAACTTATTACCTAATATGTAATCCCTAAACTTTTGAAGTGCAAATAACATGGCTAAGGTTTCACAATTTGTGTTATTTTAGTTTCCCTTTGCAATATTTAGTAGTTAAAAAACATAAACTGCATGTTGATCATGCTTTCCCATTAAGTTTTATGTTAACATGGCACCTACATCTAACAATGATGCATATGTATGGACATGAAATTTTATATCCCAATTAAGAGATATAAAAATAGGTGTTTCTATGTACTTATGTTTTGTCAAGTCCCAAGCTACCTAGCACATAACTTGGATCCATAAAATTTGTTGTCTTCTTCATGGGTTTGGTAATTGAAACCATGATAAATGAAATTTTCTTGATAAAATGTTTATAAAACTGAGCCATTCCATTGAATACATGAATTTTTTGTGAATTAATTAGGACATGCATTTGAACTATGGTTTGGATTTTCTTGGTAATTTGGTAATTTACACTCCTTGGAAATTATAAATCCTAGTATCATCCTTGAAAATACCATAAATGCACATTTATTTGGGTTTAAACTTATCCCAAATTCTTTGCACTTTTGGAAGCATAGTCTAAGTTTAGCTAGATGCATGTCCATATCACTATACACAATAAAATCAAGTCTTGGCATGGTTGGGTGGACCAAAACCCAGCAAAAAAAAACTTCGCCCAGAGTCCATTTTGCAAGGTTTACATTATGCACAATGTTGACATAAGATGATGTCATATAAAATGGGATTGTTTAGTTTACATGGCATTTTCAAATTTTCATCTAAAACAATTTATTGCAGGACAAGCCTACTTGGACCTATGTGATTTGTCATGTGCGAATCTTGTTTCAATCATTTTGAAATCAATTGTAGAATGAATTTGCTTTATGTTAGAGCTTGGGATGTGCATGATCATTAGACTTTGAAAGGACACAATTCCCATAAAGTGTATTTTGGACAAGAAAACATCTCAACGAATATGCAACGTAGGAAATGGAAACCTAAAAAAAAAGGTGAAGGCAGAAAACACTACATCTTTCTATGTACACCCACTATTTGTGGAGATCCACCCAAGATCATTTTTGATAGGAAGGTTCCATTAACACGCAAACAATTTGCTAAAGTTTATGGGTTGTGTAACATTGGGCCATCTCCCAAAAAGTTGAAGCTTGGGTTAGATTATATTGAAAAGAAGGTTTTGGAGTTGTTCAAACCTCTTACCAAAAAGAATGGCTATCATTATAGTTTTAACAACAATCTAGAGTTGGTGAAACACATTGAAGAACTATGGATGATCGCCCATCATCGCATGAAAATGCTAACCATGCAAATATCAACAAACCCTTAACTTGAGTCATTGTTTGTGAGAGGAAGAATCGCCCTGTAAACTAGGTTGTGTTTGCACAATGGACAATCAAGGATTAACTTTGAAGAATAAACTTGTCTCAGGTAAGACAAACTAAAGTTATGAAAAGGGGTGTGGAAAAAGAGGACAACAAGATGCCATCACTATCAGAAGTCGTGTACCAAGTCCAAGTGCAAGAAGGTGTTTCACGAAATGCAAAGGGGCAAAAAATTAAGGGTTTCACAAAAGGGCAAGAAATTGAAGGCTTTGTTGAATGGAAAAAAATGCTTTTAATTTCAGGGGAGGAATCATCTAAAGTGGAGACATCTTTTTCTTTTTTTTTGAAATGCAAAGATGATTGTAGAATAGATTTGTTGGTACACAATGGACATGTTATACATTATCAAAATTTAGTTGATGATGCAAATGTTAAGTTCTTGGAATAACAACTTGCATTAGATACTAAGAATTTGGTTTTAAAGATCTTGGAAACATCTGCATAAACTAATACTAATTCTATACAAATGGATAAGCTGGTCACTTGGGTATAAGGGCATTACAACATAAGTGTGATTCTCAAGCTAGTGTGGTGGAAGCCTTTGGTGGCTTACTAACGAAAGGGGATGCAAAGGAAAAGGCAATGTTGAAAAAAATTATTGTTATCGAAGAAACATGGTTTACAACAATTGAAAGAATCAACAAATGCAAGTAATAACTAGTTGTTCTTGATCATCAAGTTGGTGGTGATGCAACATGGAAGGGGAAAAACCAACCATTTAAAGCCTTTCCTAGTATGTTATGATGGCATAGTGATTTTGAAACAACGGGTTGAACTATCACACTTTCCATCTATTCATTTTGTTGTTAAGGTTTTGATCCAACTTGGGATTGCAAGGTTTTCTTTTTGCAACCATGCATACCATTTTTTGGCATGCCGTGGCACACTTCAATTCCTCCTATAGATGCATAGAAAAGAATTACAACCAAGAACCACACCCAAATTAAGGATACTAAATGGAATCAGAAAGCCTACACTTGGAAATGCAACAGAAGATGGTGGAGTTCACATGGGAGAAGGTAAGCTACTACCCTACTCTATGGTGTTTTGTAATAGTTCAAGCTTTTCATTGGTGTCCAAGATACATAGGTTTTTCAAATGTTCAATTTCTTGCTTGGTGTAAGTTTCTAGTAGATGTGGATTTAATTCCTCTAAAACCATTCCACACTTACTATAACAACAAATTTTCACTACAAATGTACATTCATTCACAATTCTACATTGTTCTAAACACACATCTATCTACAATCCATCAAAACACCAAATTCATGCTTATTTTTAATAATCAAATTTTGTAATATGAAATATAATGTAAAAATAACTACAAATAGAATTACAATTCATTTTCATGATATTTTTAATACCACAAATGATTCGCATAATAAATTAATATGGAAATCAATGAAGAAGTCTATACTTCCTTGTTTACTAAAAGCTTCAACAAAATTGCAGCAAAAAAAATCCATGTTCCACTTAAGTATAATTGAATAACAAATCAAATCTATAATATTTAACACCAAAATCTGTAGTTTCTTTACAAAGTACCTACATCTCCATTCTTACTCCAAAATTGTGTGTCTACAAATGTCTCCCACTTTCCCAAAACTCCCACTCTTGGGCAATCCACAAGTCACCATCAACATGAACAATAAACAAAACAAGAATTCAAAATTCAAACCCCCAATTGTCTAATGACCTATCCCTATTCATAATTTGCCTTGTAAGTCCCAAAAACAATGTAATCTTCTTATTCCCTTAACATTACCCCCCATGTACTGTAGATTCCATCCCCTAAACCCTTATGGAATAATAGAAAAATGAAATGCAGTCACTATCCAACATCATGTGTTTCTAGCTTTTCAAATACAGCCTCTATATTCTTATTTTATATAGCAACCTATGGTTCTACACCTACTCTTAATTCTATATTTTTGACCTCCTCTTCCACTAACTTACTCTATGGTTCCATTTTTAGCAATTGCATCTATAACTACTTTGCATTTATTGCTAGAGTGGTTTCCATCTATTCTTGTTCTTGATCTTAAACCATTTGTGGTTCTTTATCTTCTTGACCTCCTCCCTTGAGTATTTGTGGTTCCACAGCTTGCATTTCCTCCTCTTAAACTACCCCCCCCCCTTCCAAGCCCTACTTCATTTTCCTCATTTTGGCCTGATGTTTCTATGCTTGTTGAATTTCCACATACAAAATTTGGAAGGGTTTTCTAATATACCTCCAGCTTGTACTTGTATGTTCTCTCATCAACTTTACATTGGGACAAATGTTTCTCCAAATCCTTAGAAAAATATTTCTTTGCAACTTCCCACCACTCCTTAAACTCTGCATCAGAATCCTTCATTTTGCTCTTAATTCTCATGAAAGTATAATACTACAACATCCCATCATAATCTTTCAATCTTTTCTTCACATAAACTGGATCCAAACTTTTCTTCCTTTCATTTGCACTCACTAGTTATGCTTGCAACTGTTGCAGATTCCTTTGATGTTCCTAATTGGTCTCCACCAGCTTTTTTATCTCTCTCTGCCTTTGATGTTCTTCTTCTACTTTTTTTTCATAATTGAGTAGAAAACCACTCTTCAAGTTAATCAATTCCAAATCTATCAATACGTTTTCCTTCTCCTTCTTTTTATTTAGTGCCTTTACTTAACTACTCAAGGCCTCCTGCTACTGTTTGTAATTAAATAGTGTTTTTGTCCATTTTCTTTATGTATTTTCCTAGACTTTAGTCGTCTTTCTCAACTCCTTCAATTCTTTAGTCTCCATCTCATTATGAAACACCAATTCCTCGCTTATGTAGTTATTACCAATGATTTGTCCTTCATCTAAAGTTTTGAAGTCAATATTGTTTGACCTCAAGATTTTCCATCCGTTCTTTTTCATCATTGCCCTTCATCTATGGTTTTTGTGTTACATAGTCTTCATTTTCCACCACCTTATCAGAATCCTCCTCTTGAAGTCCACCTCCACTCTATTCCTAGTATATTGGCATTTGTTATTCTTGTTTTTGAACTTCAGATTCCATGTATTTGTATGGTTTGAATATTCACATTGACCAACATAGGATTAGTCTCAAACTTCTCAATTGTCATCAATAACACAATGTTATTTGGCAACATGTGCATACTGTATTCTGTATGGTCGAAACCATTTCCTAGTAAACTTTCCTAGGTGTGACTTATTTCCCTTTGGAAACCACAAAACATAATCACCAAAATTGAACTACTTCTCTAGATTATTTTTTTGATTCCATAATGTTTTATTCCACTGCCGAATGCCATTAGTTTTTGCAACTTGCATCCTAACCTCCTACAACTTCTTTAATTTTGAAACTCTACCAATTAAAACTTTCACTGAAGTACTATTTTTTTATTACCACCAACAACTAGCACCATGTATTTTATGGGCATCAATGGATGTAATTCATATAATAATTAATATGGTGTGTACCCTATTGCTCCTTTGTGTATAGTTTTATATGAAAGTAACATTGTTGACAAATATTCATCTCCATTAATGAAATGAACCCCTTAATCTATGACTATAGTTAAAGGACATCCAACTATGGTTTATATAAACTCATACATAAATTTTGTTGTGACAACTGTAGTATTGGTTCTCAATGCTCTTGCTTCCACCCATTTAGTAACATAATCTATGGCTACAAAAATGTATTTGTTTCCTATATATTTACGTGTTGGCTTAATTAGCCCCACAAAATCATGGTTCCCCTAGAAGACTTGTGATTAATTTTGCAAGACTTTGAATCACCAATCCTTTTGTTATGTGGCATGCATCATAAGATTTGTAGTAATCATCCACATCTATGTATAGAATTGGCCACCAATATTCCACATCCAATATCTTCTTCTGTGTGATTTCAATTGCGAAATGACCTCCTAATGGTCCTTCATGCAGTTCTCTCATCACCATTTGTGCTTTTGTAGTTGTCAAACATCTTCATAATCTATTGTTTTGGCCCATTCTATATAATTCATTATTCTTTAGTGTGAAAGGCTTTGCTCTCCTTACTGGTCTTTGCTTTTATTGTATAAATAATGTTCCCTTAATCTGCCATGTTCTCAAAAAATCTTTTACATCGTTTAGCCATTTAGGCTCTATGTAAAACAAACTTGCATTTATGGTTTGATTCAACACACGTATGGGTTTTGTAATATTTGGTAGTTTTAACAATGCATTTGCAATTACATGAATTCTCCTTAGCTTATACACTATTATGAAGTCATATTCTAAAAACAATAACAACCACCTAGCTATTCTCTTTGAAACCTATGGTTTCTTGACCAAATAGACTAGTGCCATACACTACTAGAAATTTTGTTTTTTGCAACTTGTTTTATGCAACTAAAAAATTTCACATGCAATTATTTTGGAGTTGCATGCAACATTTTTTAGTTGCATAAGACAAGTTGCAAAAGACAAAATTTCTAGTAGTGATATGATTTACATAAAAGACAAATTTATTGCCTAGCAAATAATGTTTGAACTTGTGCAAAGCAAAAAACCATTGTTAAAGCTTATATCTTTATTGTGTTATTATTTTGTTCTGCTTTGTTCAAAAGTTTAGAAACATATACCACCGATTAATCATTCTTCCTTGTTAAATTTTGAAGCAACATAGCTCGTATAATTAGTAATGATGCATCTGTATGAACACAAAACTCCACCTTCCAGTTTGGTGATATCAATATTGGTGTTTCAATATATTTTTGTTTGATCAACTCCCAAGCTTTCTAACACTCCTCTGTCTACAATCTTTGTTTCTTTGGTTAGCTTAGTGATAGGCACCATAATAGTAGCAATTTTTTTATGAAGCATTTGTAAAACTATGCCATACTGTTGAATACTTGAATCTAATGTGGATTCTTAAATGGTGACATGTTTACTATTGCTTGTATCTTCTTTGGATTTGGTAGTTTCTCTTCTTTGGAAATAATAAACCCCAAGATCATTTGTTTGGATTCAAACTAATGCCATATTCTTTGCACTTTTGAAAACATAATCTAGGAGTTGTTATAAATGACTATCCATGTCACAGTACACTATAAAATCATCCAAAAATTGTTAACAAATAGGAGATCTACTCAAGTGCAAACATAAATCTTTATTGAAAAGAAACTACAACATAATGCTCACAACACAAAACACAACATCAAGAACTCTCCAAGGTTCTTATCACATGAAATACACAAACTTGTGTAGTGAAGAAAAGAGAACCAAACCATCAACACTAAGGTATTTAACTAAAAGACCAAACCACAAATAACCAAACTAAAATAAGTAACAAAAATAATTCAACCTTGTGAAAGTAACCTAGTTACTTTCCTATTCCAGTAACTAATGAAACCTAACTAGTGGAGCTTGAATTTTCAACACTCCCCCTCAAGCTCAAATCCACTTCTAGTACACCAAACATTTTTCTAAACTTCCTTAGCTTGTCTTTACCTAAAGCCTTTGTGAAAATGTTAGTAACTTAATCTTCAATACTGACATGAATGAGGTCAATTTATTTTGCTAGAACTTTTTTTCTTATAAAGTGGTAGTGCACCTCAATGTGTTTTGTCCTAACATGATAGACGAGGTTGTTAACAAGTAGTATGCTACTGATGTTATCACAATAAATGACAATAGGAGCATCCACTAACTGTCCTAAATATAATAGTAGTTTTTGTAACCAAACTACTTCACATGCAGCAATTGCTACACCTCTGTATTCTACCTCTGTGCTTGATAATGCAACTATTGGTTATTTCTTATTACTCCAACTAACAACACCACTTCCAAAAGAAAACATGAAACCATTGGTCGATCTTTTATCTGAAACATTGCCAGCCCAATCAACATCCGTGTATCCATGTACTTGTAATTGGTTCTTGACTTCATAAAAAATTCCACACTGCAAGGTATGTTTTATGTACCTCAATATGCGCTTCACTACATCCAAATGTGGCTTTCCTGGTGTTTGCATGAATTGACTTACCACTCCAACTGCATAACTCAAATCTGGCCTTGTGATGGTCATGTAAATCAAACTCCCCACTATGCGTCTATACATAGTGGTATCCTCCACGAGCTAGCTCTCCTTCATCTACACTTAACTTCACATTTTGCTCCAATGGAATTGAAATGGGTTTACAACCCGTCATCCCATATTCGGACAATTTGTTCAAGGCATATTGCTTTTGTAGTAACCATATCCCTTTAGGGGAATGGATTACCTCAATGTCGAGGAAATAACGCAACTCTCCCAAATCCTTCATCTCAAATTTTTGCTTCAAAAGCTTCTTCAAATCAGATATGTCTACATCACTATCTCTTGTGATAATCAAGTCATCAACATAGATGACTTGACTACAATCCCATGATCTGTCTTTTTCACATATAGTGAAAAATCTGCATCGGATGTTTGAAATCCACTTGTGACAAGATACTCACCTATCTTCTCTGACCAAGCTCTAGGTGTTTGCTTCAAGCCATACAAAACTTTCTTCAACCTACAAACCAAATTAGGATGTGTTTGGTCCACATAACCTGGTGGTTGTTCCATGTACACTTCTTCATGTAAATCTCCATGAAGAAAAACGTTCTTTACATCCATTTGATGTAAAGACCATCCTTTTGCTGCTGCCATAGCAATGATTGCTCTTACAGTTGTCATTTT
>Ga0209611_10002490_pt1 | contig 32371 bp, 32 predicted proteins | sample S1TSphgellanicum_3_FD_187693 | JGI IMG/M metagenome (GOLD analysis project Ga0209611, IMG submission 187693) | Host-associated microbial communities from peat moss isolated from Minnesota, USA - S1T2_Fc - Sphagnum magellanicum MG (SPAdes) (version 2) | ecosystem: Host-associated > Plants > Peat... | reverse complement strand
TGATATTAGTGTGCTGTTGATGACATTGAGCCTTGTAATAACTACACTGAATTTTTCTGTGTGCTTTCTACAGAAAGCATAATGAGTGGCTCATTTCATGAACACAGAAGAATAGCATGTTGCAACTTGAATGCTTCAAATAGATTAATGTCTCAGCATATGCTCAGTGATGGCAGCACTTGTAACACCCTCAGTTCCAATAGTGGGCTTTAAGTCCATCATCCTCATTTTTCTTCGGATTGGCGAAAGTAGCATCGGTGGAGCCACAAGTTCCTAGCTTGTGTAGGACAGTGGTCTTTCCTAGGCGAATTATTGCAGATCTGGAGGGCTTAAATCTTAATGGTACGTGCAGGGTTGAGACATCAATGAAGGTGGATTGTGAAGACTGAATCTAATGTGAGAAAAGAACCAAGATTACTGCGAGAACCTTCATGCACTATTTGCAAGGGACCAGGGAAGGTGAGATGCAGCAGATGCTCTGGCTGAAGTCGACTGAATTTCAAGGAAAAGAACATGTGAATAGCAGAGACATCAACAAGCAGCCTTTTGTTCTTTACTATTTTGACAGTGATCTTTCATTGTTTTCTACCACATGATTTGATTAACCAGGTTAAGACTCTGCATCTTATTGCCTTTTTCAACTCCTGCTTGCAAATCCTGTTATGCAGGCTTTCTTAAGAACATTTTAATTTGAGTATTCACGCACTAAAGTTTTGCTTTTCAAACAAGAGTTGCAGTCAAGAGTTTTGAATTCGTAAGCTTTAGTAAATAGGGAGAGCAGGGGGAGCAGAGCAAGGGCTGTACCTTGAAGTTCAATACTGGTTTCATTCCAACAATGATTCCTGGTGAAAGACTACAAACATAGCAAGGTGAGAATGCCCTTTTTATTCCTGACAATCAATTTTCCTTGTTGACCAAAGAACATCTCACCATCATCTACAGGACACCAAAGAAGATGACCACAGATGTCATGCCAATTAACTCTGCATCAAATGCAATTGAGATAGGTCAACACTCACATACAAGCTTCAGAGACATACAATGAAACCTCTTGCCATTGGAATTCTAAACTGGGACCCTAAAAGATGGAAGAATCCCCAATCAAGATGGGTAGTCACTCAGACAGCTTGAAAATTCCCACATCTGGATGTGAGGAAATACCCTAAAAAACCAGAGCCGTGACGCTGAGCAAATTCAAGGTTGATCTAATTCCCTAGAGGCTATCCTGTGTTATTCATTGTTGGAACCATTGTGCAGAAATCTTCCCTGCAGCAAGTACTGAATCCATGCATTCTACCAATGTCAGATCATTGATTAGGAGGCCAGGTGTAGTATTAATGCAAACCACTTTCTGCAGTGGTATCACATTCTCTACTGATTTTTCTGTATTGCAAGCATACTGGAACCCCTTCATCACTTTGTTGACTTCATCGCCTTCTTCCATCGCCTTCACCGCCTTCCTTTATTGTCACCGCAGTTCTCGCTGCGTTGTCCATACGCATTCACATTTTCCATACCAACTAAACTCTTGCCACCACGCGAGCACTAATAAATGTAACTGGTCTAGATGAGAACCGACTCAAAAACTCCACAACTCTCATTCTTGTCACAACTTCTTGTTGACTTCTCTGCTTTTTCTTTTTCTTCATGACGTGATTTCACAACAGTGAAAACCACAGTTTTTTCTTCACGACGCCATTTCACAGCCGCAACAACTGCATTTCCAAAATGAGCGCTTCAAAAGTCACAGATTATGCAGCTCTGCTGAAGAAACTAAAACATGAACTCATCAACTACTCTCCACCAGCAATGGACAAAAAAACCCCGTACTGATGCGCAAACCTTCTACCCGACTGACAGTGAGCTTCGTCTACTTGATGTTGTGAATACAAAGGATACAATGAACCTCCAGGGTTTGCATCATCGACGGAAGCAAACCAATTCGTTGACACTTACGCCATGGAAAAAACTAAATTCCTTGAGCAGCACAGCAAAATGCTTGCCCCAGGTATCATTTTTTCATCTGTCAAAAAAACTTCTGATACGCCTTATCACACCTCAACATGACACTGATCTTTGTGTTGTTTCATTTTTTTTGCAGGACACATGAAACTTCTCATGGACGCTCTGAGCATCCCATAGGTTGACTTCGAAGATGACTTGTCAGAACACACCGCCACGGGTTTAATCTTCAAAGTTGTTCCCAGCAGTCTGGCACCGTATCAAATGGCACGCTCTTTCTCTTCCAGTTCAAAATTGTGGACACTACTATATGGTGCAACCCTGCATTGTAGATTAGGAAAATGTACAAAGGGATAAGAAAAAAGAAAAGGGAGAATTTACATGACATCAAGTTAGCTCAAACTAGATATCAAAACCTATCCATGTCAAAAATCAACCGCTTGTAGTAGGTCAGTTCTATTTTTTCATATCAAAAATCAGTCGCTTACAATAAGTCGGTTATGGAGATGGGAGATCTGTTTTGAAGGGGTGGAAGTTGGGAAATAGGTAAGCCTACAACTATCGCTTGACTTAAGATGGAGGATGCTTGTAGTCTTTGCAATGTGATTGAATTTTTTTGCTGAAGAAATGTAACCAAGACAGGAAGAGGAAGGCCTTCTAATCTTTTCAAACTCCAAATGGCATTGGCACAATTGTGTAAAAACATATCCGCTTGCTTATGTAGACATCCAAATACCTCCACTACTAAGGGGAGGAATTGATTAGTAAGGTGTCGGTCACGATAGCTCTGTTTTTCAGTTTGAGTCGCATTGGAAGTAACAAATCCTCGGGTGGCGCAAGATCAAGGAAGTAAATTCGCTCGTGTTGGGTTGGCAATGACAACGTTGACTAAGGTGCGAATGCCATCTTTAGTGAGCACAATGTCGACTCGTCGATGGGCGAAGTTGAACATGTTTGAATTAAGCACATGTAGTTGTTTTCGCCCCATGTGAAAGCTAACATCCCATGCAATGGCAACAAAGGTGTTGTGAATTACATCATGGGTTCTTGTGCGTTCATTGCCATGAACACAATGTAAGAGGTGGATACCATAAGGTTGATGCGATGTGTGCACACGTATTGAAAGATATTTACAATTGAGGGATGGGGTAATCCAAGTCATATTCGAAACATTGTGGAAAAGACTGAGGAAGTTAGTCGAAAGCTTGGGAAGATTGGTTGAAACGTAAACCAAATATTCGCCCTTGGGCCAGAACATGATAGAATTTCAGCACAATGGGTTTTAAATATCATGTCGGAGAACATGTTGAAAAAAATATGATGGTGCAAACGTTTTGAGATGGAATCTTGAAGTTGAACCATTTGTTGCTTAATGAATTGTTCAAACAAAGGAAAACATGCATGAATTAAGGCTAGTAGGAGATCACATGCCGCTTTGAAGTGTTGCTAGAAAGGGAAGGTATTATTGTCAACTCATGTTAAGGCTTCAAGAAGGAAGGGATGTTGATCAACCATAAACCTAACAATTATGATTAAGGTTAAAGGGCCCAATTCCTTAAATAGGTTGTTGGGGTGATGGTGGCTATTGATATGAACTCGATGCCACTGAAAGTTATTGGGAGAGAGATTTGTTTATGTGCTAAAGGTCCTTTTGGGTTGTCAAAAGATCTTGGACCCAAGAGGCACCCAAACACTTAAAAGAGGGAGGAGTCAAAAGAAGTGAGAGACTTTATGAAGGTGGAAAAGGGAGGTGAACATTGTAAGAAATATGAAGGCCATCACACAAAACAATGAGTTAGAATTCCAAAGGTTACTTAAACATCACCTATTCTAGGGAAAAGATCCACATCTCGAACATCCTCTAACAGGGCATCTTTGATGAAAGATGATGTGAATGATGATGTGCCCAATGGAATTCCAAAAATTTTATTCTTGGGATGGTAAATTGGGATGGGGTGTTGAAGTCAGGTAATAGGCCAGAGGGTGACCACGTTACACATTTATGAAGTTGGATAGAAAGACCTATCACATAAAATTCAATTTGAAAATGTTCATATGTAGATGATATAATAGAAGGGGAATTATGCTATGAATGTCATTTATAATGGATGGAAATAAACAAGAAAAGAAATGATTGGCTCTAAAATGCAAAGCCTTAAAGTGGGCTAATGTGAATGATGCCCTTCCCAAGGAATCACCTTGGCGAATTCCCATGGCAAAGGGGATGACTTTGACATCGCTTTCATGATTATGATGGTTGTAAAATAAGGGAAACTCAACTGAATAAAATGTACGAACAAAAGGGATGAATTGCATGATGTCCCCACTTGTTGCACAAAATTTTCGAAATATGACCTTTCTTGACTCCGAATTGAAAGCATTTGCCATGTTTAATTGGAGAACAACTTAGTCAAGGTAAAGGTCTAGGGTGCATTTGATGCCATGGACTATTTCTTCACAATCACCTTTAATTGTGATTTTGAATTGGTGTGGGGAAAAATGTGTTACAAAGGCATCACGGAATCGAAAGCATAAAGCATGACTTGTGAATCGATGTAGTGTTTCCCCCACTACAATGGAATGAACTTTGCCTAAACACTTGGTCATGGCTAAAGGTGGCCCATGTCAAGGACACTAGCAATTTGAAGTGGAATGTGACCTTTAGTAATATGAGAACAAAGTTAAAATAACTAAAGGAATCCACTTGTTGAATCTTTTGAATGAAAAAAATCTCAAAAGTGTTCAAAAACCATCTCAAAAGGACCATTTCCCGATAGATGGGGCATGCATTGGAATGCCAATTTGAAGGAATAAAAAAAAAATTCGAAATTTTGGTTTAATTCATAGTGTTTTAGGAAAAGCAAGAAACAATCATCTAAATCAAGGTGTAGTGCGATGAAATCTGAAGTGGTGTCAAAAGATATGGGTGCAAGGGAAAATGTTGCCAAGGCACAAGTTGTTTTAGAATATTCCCGTACATGTTTAGAAATTAAACTATAAAAAAAATGTTTATGAACTAGGGGATCATGTTGGGGAAGAGGCATTGAACTCGAACTTGCCGCCAAAGTTTGGGCTCACCAAAAAAAATCTTCCTATAAGTTTTCCCATTCACCTACTAAAAAATGCTTGAATCAAATCTACATTTCCTTATGCCCCGTTGCCCCAATGAGGGGCAAAGCAAGACACCACTGTGTCATGCCCGTACATGGCTTCATACATGATGGCCAGTTACGGGCATGCCCATCATGCCTTTTAGGGTTAATGTACGCTTTTAAGGTAAGTGTACATTCATAAGTGACTGTATGTTATTAGGTACTTAGGGTTTTAATTTGTTGGCGGTGTATAAAAGGCCAAACCCTTCCTTTCTTTTTTTAGTTTTTCTAGAATTCCTTTGTCAAGAAAGTTTCCTCCATAAGCAAATAAGATTTCTAGATGCTTAGGGCGGCCATTGCACGGCCACCATCTACATACATTACATGTTTTTTTTTCTTTGCAATTTAATTCTAGAAAAACTCTACTATTTGTTGCTTCATGTTGAAAGTGGCAAATTTCTTGTGCTTTTAGAGTTCTTGAGTTGTTGCTACTAATGTTGTTGCCGCCGAAGGGAGCGCAAGTTGCTACTAGTGTTACTGCTTATGTTGTTGGAGGGAGCTTGCGTTGTTATATTTCTGCCAACTAACAAAACATGTTTCAAACCTCCTCCCCCTTTTTTTTTCTCTTTTTTGCTCTCCTTCTCTTTCTTTCTCTCACGCAGAGACAAGAAGAGGTGGTCTTCAAGGAAGGTCTTGAAGCTGCTGAGTGTAAAAATAAAAAAAAAATTAAAATAAAAATTTTGGCAACGGCACTCACCATTGTAACACAGCAGCATAGCATCGCCTACCATCACAATAGAGCAACGTCGCTGCTGTGATGCAAGTTGTAGCGCCGTGGGCTTGTAGTGCTACCACGACACAAGCTACAATGCTCCCACAACACGAGTTGTAGCGCTCCTGCGATGCGATCTGCAACATTCCCACGACGTGAATTGTAGCGCTCCTGCGACACGATCTGCAACACTCCCACGACACGAGCTACAGCGTTCTTGCGATGCGAGCTACAGTGTTGCTACGACTAGAGCTGTAGTGCCACCATAGCGAGCTGTAACATCACCATCATTGTAACGCCACAGCGTTGCGCGCTCCAGCACTGCCATAGTTGCAACATCGCAGCGCAGGGTTGCAAGCTGTAGTGCCGTAGTGTCGTAGTGTCGCCATCACTGTAGTGCCACCATTGTTGTCATGCTGAGACGTCCACTCGACATCTGACTTCCAATGTCCAACATCTATCGGCTTCCTTGCAACGTCAGACGACGTCCATTGCCATGCACGGATTGTTGTCCACAAACTTCCATCCGACAATCGTCGGACTTCCATCGAACTTTCGTTCGACTATCGCCCTGCGTCCTATCATCCTGCACCTACCATCCTACGTCTTGCAGTCTTGCGTCTTGAGGTCTTACGTCTTGCATCTGCCGTCATACGTTTTGCGTCCTAAAGTCCCACATCTTGTGCCTTGTCGTCCTGTAGTTTTGCCATCACACGTCCTGTGCTTAGCATCCTACGTCCTACGTTTTGCCATCTTACCTTTCCATCCACCATCTGTTTGATTTCCGTCTGACCTTTGTCTGGCTTTCGTTGGACATTCGTTTGACCTCCGTCCGACATGTGTTTATCACTAGTCATTCCCAATGATGCGCCATATTCTTCAAACCGTACGTTGTGTTAGAATTTTATAGCTAGTGCTTTGTATTGTTACAAAATTTTGGGGCATGGGATAACACCATGTCTTCGGATGATGAAAGCACTACTGTTTAGCTAGAGCCCAGGTATCAGCTATGAAGTAACACACAATGCTTTGAGTCGATTTCTTTAAGCTCACGATTTTCACGATGGTACCATCAAGCATTTACAGCACCATCATCATTCAGTACAACTCCTATTGGGAATTCAAGTCCAGGTTACACTATTTCAACAATACATTAGAATCCATTTGTAAGGACTCATTAGTGGGGTACACCTGTTGTCGCACCTACTTTCACACCATCATTGTATATTCCATTCCAAGCTGTAACCTCTACACCCATATACACCATGGAGGTCAACAGTTCCTCTGGGAGAATTGAGAAGTTCAATGAAAGGCCAGGTACCATTTTTTTGACGAAATTCAAAGCAACTTTCTCAATTGTGGTTTATGAATTGGAGTTCCAGTATGGCGTTAATTACACCGAGGCGTTTGCATTCAAATAATTGGCCTGTTATGTGCATTATGAGGCATTGGATATCTACAAATAACATTCTGTAAGGATTTTGGGTGTCACTTAGATTCCCACACCAGCTTACGCCCCAACCATCCCCACCACCTCTCAAGCTGCATTGCAAGCTGTAATTGCACATCATGGGACTATGCCCAATAATTTAAACCTGGTACTTACCTTAGTAAATTTTTTTCCTCAACAACTCATTGTTGTTACTGTAAACATTCCTCCCACCACCGATGCGCCAACTTTTGCTAATCCATTGGGGGAATTTTTTTGAGTTCTTGAGCTAGAATTTCTAGTCAAAAGTTCTGAAAGCATTCTGCAGCTCGCCACCTTCTTTCGGCAAAAGGATGAAACCTTCAAGATGTTTTACAAGAGGCTTCTCAAACTCAAAGAGGATACCCAAAGCATCACAAACCTAGAAGCTACCCATTGGTATCTTCGTTTGTTGGAAGGTACTCCAACATTCCATGCGTATGTTTTGCAACGAATTTTTGCAGAATTTGGAGACTCGTATATTTTGCTGGATGTGTACGACATTTCCGAAAAGCTAGAACTGGCTCATGCACACTATGAGGCTAGTACTATGAGGCCTCCATCACGTTCAAGGCCTTAACTTACACCAACTACGCCAACTAGATCATCATATTCTTCTTCAAGGGCTAAAGCAGTGCACTCAACTACACCCATCCTACCTTCTTGCAACTATTGTGGCAATCCTGCCCACAAAGCTAATGAGTACAACATTCCTTCCAAAGATCTCTTTTGTGATTATTATGGGAAAGAGGGACATCAGGAAGCTATCTATTTTGTCAAGTTCCCGGAATGGAAGCAACTTCGATTACCACGGCAGAATCTGCTAGCATCTTCCGTTGTCCTTTAACCAAAAGCCAAGGCACCTCAGCCTTCCACTCAGGCTTTGCCCACCAAGGGTAATTCCAATAATAATGCTAAGAAAAAGGAGCACAATGCTGACAAGAGGGAGGTGTTTCAAGCCCATGCAATTCAAGTTTAGACTTTACAAAATGAACTTGAATCATTGAGGGCCCAATTTGCTAATTTAAAAGGCAAGTCCTCCCAACCAGCTAATCATGCCCAACATGTACAAGGTTCAGGATCACGGGAAGGACCTCCTAGGTTGTTCTATGGCCTCCCACATGATGCCATGGTTGGGGAGTATGTTCTTTCCACTGCACATAATTCTAGTCTCACACTAGAATTTGCTACTTCTTTTTGCCCTTCTTATGTCGTGACACAAGAGGCTAGTGTGGCACCCATATTTTCTGCCACTAGGCAAGTAATTTAGATTGATGGACTTACATCTGGTTCAAGTCCTATTACCAGGGCTAGAGGAGCTCGAGCAGTCATGCCATAATTTTTTCTTCCTTTCAACACGGAAGAAGAACGCACCTTGTTGGCAAGGGGGGAGGAGACTACTACACCAAAAGTTGTTAGGGCATCAAATTCCCATGTCCTAGGAGTACTTATACATCAGGAAAACACACAATTTTCCACTGATTAGCTTATGGAATGCCAACTTCAAATGCGTGAAGTGGTGCAAAAGCTTGTGAGTACACCATTGTTTAGTTTTCAAGATTTGAAACTAAGCATCAAGGACATAATTACAGTACTAGACGATACCCTAAACACTACATTAGGTCCTCTACTAATCCTTGATCCACATCTAACACCTTGGAAAGAAGTCCCATCTAACACCTTGGAAAAACATTCGATTAGTTCACGTGTTGTAGTTCTAGCATGGCTAAACTAGTTTTAGCATTAATTCACATGTCACTAGTTCTAACATGGCTAAATTAGTGGGCTTTCTTACCTCTAATTCTACATTCACATATCAGAAGGGAGTTAAAAACACCTCACTTGTGGATTTGTTACTCAGCAAAGGTGTTGTGGATAGCCATTCTCTCCACAAAGTCTCTCACTCATTTCTGAAGGTGGTGCCTAGTGAAAGAACTTCCATCACCACCAAAGTTGCCATTGTCGACAATACTGGGTTAGCAATCCAAGTGGGAAGACATACACCCAGAGTGGTACTTCTTGATACATGTGCCCAACCAATGATTCTTGGAGTTCAATTCACCAAGAAGATGGGCATGTTTGACTCCAAACTACGAAAATATATGGGAGTGTAGAGGAGGTACTTGGGGAAAGCTCGGATTTGATTACACTTAACTTTAATGAAGGTATAGATTAGGAGCTTTGCTTATAGGTCACATGTTTAGTCACCAATGCCACCAATTATGATGTGCTCATTGGGCAAGAGGCCATGTTTCCACCAAGTTTCACAATTGACAACTGGTTCAAACATGCGTACTACCAAGTGGATTAGGAGACTAATGGGCACCACCTAGGATACATACCCCTTGATTTACATGGGAACCATAGTCCTATGGCTCACCATTGTATGCTCAAGGAATCACACACCATTTCCTACATCCAACAAGTTAGCCACGAGTGGATAGAGGGAGATGAGGAGATAGTTTACGTTCAAGTTACTGAAAGCTTGAGGGTGGTTCCTATTGACATTCAAAAAGTTTTACCTTTAGTTAAAGGGACTAAAGGTTTTACACAGGTTCAAAGTAGCCCACAAGCCCTTGGTCAAAGCTTTGTCTAGTTTTGAAAACATGGAGAGCCATGGTGAATCGATTAAGCCATTACTTTGTCAGCTAATCACCTAAACACCACCTAAAGAAGGGATTACATTACTAGAGCTCTTTGGTATTGGTACAGGTCTCGAAGCCCTACTTTAGTCAGGGATGGTGGTTCAGAGGTATTTCTACGTAGACATTGATCCTATTGCAAGGCAAGTGGCGGCATCAAGAATGAGAGAATATACAACCAGATTTCCACAATAGTTTGCAACCATCGCATGGAAGGCTAGTTTCACATTTTTACCCTTTGACATATAACTAATTCAGAACAAGCATATGGAATTACTTGGCCTCGTCGACCTCATCATTTCAGGTTGGGAATGTCAAGGATTTTCAGTGTTTGGATTTGGAGAAGGCTTGAGTGACACAAGATCTAGTCTTTTCATGGACATACTACAATTGATCACCTGGGCTTAATCCATTTCTCCTACACTTGGTTATGTAATTGAGAACACCCTTTTTCAGCTTGACCAAAGGGAGAAAGTCTAGGAACACTACACACTGGTCAAACATTACCTTGGAGAGCCGCTCCTACTTGATGTGGCACAATGTGGTTCCTATGCGCACCGGCTGCGCAACTAGTGGACCAACCTGGCACCACTCTCAATTATGCAGCTAGCTCTAAGATACACTATTAAAAACCCCAACTTGCAAGTTTCTCACATATTGGATGATCAAAGTTCTTACCAACTAGTTACAAGGCAAGAGAAACCTCTTTGGTTTCTTGTGAACAAAATAGGAAAACCAAAAGGTGTTTGGCCCACCTTTGTCTCCTTCCTAGGAGCACACGCCTTTCAGGGAGATGGACCAGGCTTGGTGTATCGTCATGTTTCAACCACTTGGGATGAACCAAGCCCAGAAGAAAGAGAAAGGGCTATGGGGTTCCAAACTAGGACTACTAATCACATTAAGGTGACTAGATTAGATCGTAACGTTCTACTAGGGAGAGGCATGGACCTGAACTCCCTTACATGGTTGTTGGTAACTTGTGTACTCTTTCAAATGTACACAACACCAACACTGATTCAATCAGCTTGTAGTTCTAGCGATGCGACCACATGGCACCCTAACCAAGTACACTTGCCTATCTTCAACATTCTACATTTCACTTTTAGTATTGGGGGGGAAGGAGGTACCATGTAATTTGACTCAAGTTGTGTCTAATACACCTAGAGGTACATCAACTTCTAGAAAAATAATTACAACCTTTAACAAATCTACGTAGTTGGATAGTGGAGAACCCAATACACCAGGTTCTTCAAACACACTTTCCAACTCCATTCCATGTGTTTCCAACTACCCTTTCGTTACGGGGAACCAGCTCACCAAGAAGGAGAGAGACTAGGTCACAAACTTGCTAATTAAGTATGAGAATGTGTTCGCATTCTCAATGAAAGACTTAAGTAGGTGTAAGACCATGCATCTTTCTATAGACCTTACAGATGAAACACCCATCTATCGGAGGAGGCATAGGTTGAGCAAGCATGAGTGAGAACTGGTAGATGAAAGATATAAAAAGCTCCATGAGGCTGGTCTCATTCAGCCATCAAGTTTTGATTTCGCAACCGCTACAGTAATGCTAGCAAAGAAAGATTCAGCTAGGTTATGGACTGAAAAAAGGATGTGAAGGGATTATAGGCCTTTGAACCTAGTTACACCTTAGGACAGGTACCCTATGTCCATCCCTGAAGAATTGTTTGACAGCATTGGAGACTCAAACATCTTCACAATTGTGGATTTGATGCAAGGTTTCAACCAAATTGTGCTTACTGCGAAGGATCGCAAGAAAACGACATTCCATGGAAGCAACAAGTTGTGGGAATGGCTTGTGATGCCTTTTGGATTGAAGAATGCACCTGTCTTCTTTCAGCGAGTCATGGACCAAGTTCTTGAAGGGGTAAATTTCCTGAAGTGCTACATAGATGACGTCCTAGTGCATAGCAAAGGACTCTTGTAGCACTTGGTTCATCTTGAAGAGTTATTCAAGAGGCTCCACGAAGTCAATATGAAGATCCATCCTAAAAAGTGTGAATTTGCTGTCACCTCAATAATCTACCTTGGACACAGAATTTTGCCAAATGGTATTATGGCTCATTAGGCCAAAGTACTAGTCATTTTGGAGATGCCCAATCCTATTGATGTTCACATGTTGAGGAGCTTCATCAGACTATGTAATTACTATAGAATTTATGTTCAAAACTTCAGTACTATTGTTCATCTTCTCTATGCATTATTAAAGAAAGATGTTGCTTGGACATGGAGTGATGAAGCTTAGGAAGCTTTCAACACACTCAAGGAAAAGCTTTCAGAGTTCCCCATTTTGAGAAGACTTGATTTCAACAAGGTCTTCATTCAACACATTGATTGGAATGTTTTTGGTATTAGAACTATTCTTGGCCAACTTGATGAGGAAAGCAAAGAATATGTTATTGCCTATGCATCCCGAAGCAACAACAAGGCTGATAACAACTACTCTTCATACAAGGGGGAGTGCCTTGTTGTTGTATGGGCCATCATACATTTCAAGCCCTATCTTTATGGCATTAATTTCACTTTGTATACCGACCACTAGCCTATCAAGTGGTTGATGACCAACAACAAGCTTATTGGTAAGTTAGTTTGTTGGGCATTTATACTTCAAGAATATGAGTTCAAGGTTATTCACCGACTTAGTATTACACATCAGAATGCGGATACCATGTCATGGAGACCCCTCACTACCTCTGAAGATTTTTCAAAAGCCAGGCAAGATTTTGACTAGATTCCAGCAGTACATGTATCTGATGCATCTAATTATCTTGCACTATTGCAATGTCACCTAGTTGAACATCCCATTGTGGATATATGGTAGGACTTGGACACTTTGAGGTTTCTTCAACATGGGGAATACCCTCCCCAAATTACATCAAGTCAACGAAATTGCATGCAACAATGGTCTAAACGCTACTCATGGAGGGACAATCACCTTGTCCGATGTTTACCACAAGGCGATAGAGTGGTTCCACCACCACATGAATGGCCTGGTCTTATTCAAAAGGTACACTCGGAGCTTGGACACTTTGGAATTAAGTGTACTTATAGCCTTCTCGCTCTTCATTACCATTGGAGAGGTATGTATGCTCAAGTCCGAGACATCATTGCTAGGTGTGAACAATGTGATAGAGTGAAAACTTCTTTCTCCTCCGACAGCTCACGCTTTCTCCACTCCCTATTCAGGGCATGTTCTATCGTTGGTCATGTGATTTAGTTGGAGAGTTACCACAAACTTCCAGGGGTAATGTTTACATCATGATTATGATTGAGCATTTTTCAAAGTGGGTTGAGCTTGTTGTGCTATTGGACAAATCATCACATAGCACCAGTTAGGCTTTCTTACAACAGCTTCTAAGTAGGTTTGGGGCTTGTGCTAAGTGCCTTATTAATCAAGGATCAAAATTCAGGGGAAAATTCCAAGACCTACTTGACCATGCTCTCATTGACCATCATCGAACTTCAAGAGATCATCCCCAAGCTGATGGCCTTGCAGAGAGGATGGTTCAAACGTGCAAGAAGGGACTTTGGAAGATTTGCCTCACTAAAAACAAAGAGGATTGGGACCTAGCCCTCCCTTACATTGCCATGGGTTACAGGATGTCCAAACATGCCTCTTTATCTCATTTCTCCCCTTACTTTTTACTTTTTGGGAGACATCCCATTCCACCCTCTTCCATTGTTGTTCAAATGGACCAGGTTGTGGAATTGGACTCCCCAACCACTTGGGCTAGGGTCATTACAGAAAGGGCTACTCTATTCAAGAGGGTTATGCTCATGGCACCTGTCCATTGCACAACATCGAGACACCTTACGATATGCACACACACGAGGTGGCAGTTACAAACCTAAGGTGAGACAATTTGATGTTGGTGATTTTGTGTATCTCCAGCAGCAACCCAATGATACTCTAGACACTTCTTCTGGTTGCACTATCTTGAGGATTAAGGCGATCAGGCCTTTAGGTGTGTTGGAGTTACAAGGAACTCACGGACACACAATTTAGGATCATTCCAAAAATTGTGTGCCCTACCACATGTTGAACTTGGATCCTACCATCATCACGTCAACTTGGATTCCTCCACTTGATTATCCATGTTAGGTATGTCAAAGGACAGATGATGTTGATCAGATGTTGCTTTGTGATAACTGTAATGGTGGATACCATCTCTTTTGCTTCAAGCCAGAGTTCACTCAAATTCTCGTCGACAATTAGTATTATTCATCATGTTCTCCTACAACAACTTGATTCCTACTTAGACCATGCCACGCTTTTCCCGGCTCAAGTCTGGGGGGGGAACAAGAGAATTTCATCTCAGCCTCCTCTTGTGCATTATCTATATGTGTGTGTGTGTGTGTGTGTGTGTGCATGCCTAGACCAAAAATGACACATGTGGAGTACATAATTTTTAATTCAAATGTTTGGTGTTTTGGGAATGTAAAATTGTCCATTTGAAAGTGGAAGGCAAGTGACATACCTAAACCTTACCCTTACAAGTTTCCAAATTATCACACATGTTTCAATTTAATCAACTAGGAAAAAAATTAGGAGCAAAAAATGGGTTTTTTCAATTTTATGATTGGCAAATGTTATGTAGGGTAGTAATGTTGTTTTATACAAAAACAAATTCTCAATTTTTCCATTTTAATAAATCATGGACTTTATAGACTATTGGCAATCTTACAAAGATTTGATAAATTAAAATATCAAACTTGCTTGTGAACCCTTAGTTTAACATTACAATAGCCTTACAATCATTCTAGGGAAATTGTTTTTTCAAAGAATTAATGTTAATTAATAATGCTTAGTGACATCATCTTAACATCATCAATGTCATGTCATATACCACTCAAAATTTAATGTTGGTTAACATTTTAAATGTGAACTCATGATTAAATTTAAAATTCTTAACATTACAATATTACAAAAACATGGTTTTTCAAATGGTTCAAGTTGACTAACTGGTCTTTTTTTACTAATGGACATGTCCATTTTGACTAAAGGCCCAAAACATGTTTTTTAACCAATCAAGTTGATTAGAATGATTTATTTGACCAATACATTTAGTCAAGTTAAACAACCCTAATCAAAATGGCCAATGGGTTTTAATCAAATGGGACATCTAGTGAAATTGAACATAAGAAATATACATCATTAATCAAAATGACCAATGTTCTCTAGTCAAATGGAACATCTTATGCCTAGTACGTACCTACCTCCTACCTCCCACTTATAATCTTACAACCTACCTACCTATCTACCAACCCACCCACCTACCTAAATGTATTACCTACCTACCAACCCACCCACCTACCTACATGCTACCTACCTACTTACTTACATGCTTATCCACTCACCTATAACCTACCTACATATTATCTACATAATTACCTACCCACCAACCCACCTACCTAAATATACTACCTACCTACCTACATATTAACTACCTACCTACCCACCCACCCATCCATTTACCTAAATGTATTACTTACTTACGTACCAACCCACCTAGATGTAACACCTACCTACCCACCCAATTACCTACCTACGTATTACCTACCTACCTACACACACACCTACTTACATACATGTATTAAATACCTACATACCCACCCACCCACCTACATACATATATACTACCTACCTACCCACCCACCCACCCACTTACTTACCTATTCACCCACCACCTATCTACCTACTTATTTACTTACCCACCCACACACCTATCTCCTACCTTCATACCTCATAGTCTTGTAATGAGATGTTGAAATAAACGTGTGAACTAAAAAAGTTGAACACATTTTGATGGTGTGGTCTATTGGTTAAGACCTTGGTTTATCATTAGGGAGGTCAAAGGTTCAATTCTTAACATTATAACCTATGTACATGCTTAAGAAGCTAAGGTAGGTAGGGTAGGGTAGGCTAAGTAGGATATATTAGGTTAAGTTAACTTGGTCAAGCAGGATAGGGTAGGCTACCACCTACCTACTTGCCTACCTGCCTTTTTACAACCTACCTACCTACCTACTTGCCACAATTTTTTTCATACGAGTAGAAATTTGACTAGTCAAAATGATTAGTCAAAATAACCAATCAAATGGTCTACACTTTGCTAGTAAAAAAAACCACCCCAATCATAGTGGACATGTTGAAATCAACCTGTCCAAAATGATGGAGTGGTCTTTTTTACACCTATTCAAATTGGGTATTTTTTTACTAGATTTGTTAGTTAAAAGTACCATGTTTTTTAGTAGTGTTAGCTCAACATTGGAGATAACACCATAGGTGTTTTCATGCCACAAGTTTGATTGACAACAAGTTTGCATTGAGATGTAAAAAAGTAGGGGATTTTGGAGGGTTTTTACTTATTCTTCTCAATGTTTTTTCTTTTTTTTTGCACTATTTGAATTTGGCTAAGTTAGTTACATGTTAGCCCCTCTTTGAGTTGTAATTGCCACATGGCCATATTATGTGTTGAATTGCCCAACTACATGGTAAGGAAGTATGTAGTCTTCAACAATTAGGGGAGAAATTTAGCTAGATATGATTTGCTACAAAAGAGTTTTATAAATAAATTTTGGGGCTACAAGCTTTCAATTTTTTTGTCAATAATAAATTTTTATTTCCAATTTTTTGTGACAAAACTATATGGGGGAATAGAACCCCGACTAATAGAGGCCCTGCCCATTGCAGCATAAAGTTTAACCTACACAAAAAAAATGTTAGGTCCCAAATCTTCAATGCAAAAAAAAGTGTCAATTCATGTTTCCTTAAGGCCCAAAAGGGGGTTGGAATTTGATTGAAGCTTCAAAAACCATCATATCCAAAATAACATGGATCATGGAAACAAAAGTTAATTGTAGAATTCACATTCATTTCAAGCTTCAGCACCATATTGAGTTTTTCTTTCTTCCCAATTTTGAATTGATGCTCCAAAAGGGAAGTTTTGCATGGTGAAAAACTTCTGACTGAACATTCAAATGACTAGCTCCAAATGTTTCGTTAATTGATTCCTTAATTTAGTTTTCATAAAGGTGAGTGTAAAAAAACATTATTCATCTTCTACCAAACCAATCACTTGCACCACAACAAGTTCAACCAACTTGATGTATTTAGGGATTTTTTATTCAAAAATCCGAGATGAAAAAAAGGTTCTCCATAACTTGGTAAGTAATTTGATATCAAATGGTTTTTGCATTGCCAATTTAATGTTATTTTTCATGGTAAGGACAAACAAAAATCTTTGTAAATCAAAGGCAATGGCTGAAAATAATCCTAGAATCCGTATCTCACTAGGCCTGACCTTCTTAGGTTAGCAAAGGGCAACTTTTACGATTATTAAGTGAGTAACAAACTTGACTTTAGGTTTTGGTTGCAACTAGTATTGGGGGTACACAACCCCAAATGCATCCATCAAATCTTAGTCTAGGAATCAAAATTGTAATTTTGTGATAAGTTGGTTGGCAACTTCTGTACATTATTGTTTCACAAATGCCACAATCTTTTCATACGCATGTCTTGTCACAAAACTAAATGCCCCAATTTAATCTACATATGTGGCCCAAACATGTTGCTTAACAAATTCAAAAGCTAGGTGATTTGTTCCAAATTTAGATATGTGATCCATGTGAAGATTCATGTTTTCATGAGCAAAATTGATAAGGGCATGGAAATTTCTAAACACATCACCTTCGAAATAAGATTGGTTGTCACAATGCATCTGATATATTGTCACCAAAAAAGAGAGGGACCAACCAACAACCAGACCCCTCTAGCTCTGCTTGCTTCTGACAAAGCGAACATCAGGTACACACACATCAAAGGAACAACATTAGCAACATCACTGATCCAGATCAAACGAGAGATTCATTACTGGAGCACAACAGACTCGCCCGAACCTCTGCAGACACACTTCCTACTCAGAACTTCCAGGATAAAAATTCATAGTTCAAATTTCACAAAAGGTCCTCGCCAACACAAGCATCCATTTTCCCAGAACGTTGATCAAGTAGTCTGACAACTATTCTGTCTACGATTGAGCTTCCCCCAAAAGCAGACCACGTGAGCTGCCTATCCTATGCATTTCCCAAGCCTCCCCGGTCTACAACCTCGATCCTCACTCACGATCTGACTCTCACCAAACTCAGGAGTTAGCCATCCTCTAGTTACTAACGCAGTGGAAGAAATCAGCAACTAGCACTCTCCTAAGTTCCTGCTCAAAAATCCTTCACTTCTTCTCCCTTTCTCTCCGAAAATTCTCCTACTTCCTCTCTATACAATTCTTGAACTGCCTAGCTTGTTCTACCTCTCCAAACTCTCTGGACCCGACCTCAATTGCCGCTGTCCTCTTTGAACTTCCAAGATCTCCCTTTCAACGTTTAACCGCCTGCTCTTTGAATTGCTGTCCTGCATTCCAACCGCCTCAAACCATCAATGCCAGCACCTCCTTTGCCATAATTCTGTGTCGTCATCTTCAAGTGTGGTGAGCCTCCATGATCAAACCAACGCAGCTGCCATGTAGCATCTTAGTGATGAGAAGTAATGCGCCGCCAACCAAGTGATGGTGCAAACAAAATCAGGATCAGGATCAGAATAGCAACGTTGCTCGGTCACCCCATGTTCGGTTACATATGTCACCCCTCCGTTCCTCAAAAAGCTGAGTCCCTCAGCTCTTCAGACCTTGTGGAGTGTGATATACTTGAAGATCCCTCCGTGGTCTTTCCCACTGGTTCCCATCAACGTCCTGAATAATGCATATTCGGTTCCCTTCATCGAAGACCAAATTGCCAATCCCGTTAGTATGCGCAACTAACAAGTATGGACCTTCCCAACTAGCAGTCAGTGCCTTCTTCTTCCCGGGCTTCTTCATCTTGACCATCGTTTCACCAGCAACCAGGCCTTCAAAAGCCTGTTTCCCTTTTCTGGTCACATAGGCCCTTTTCTGCTTCTGTTGTGCCCGTTCCACATTAAGCAGAACATTCTCATGAATGCTGGCGATCAATCTGACCTTCTGCATGAACTATTCTGCAGTAGTCTCCACATCCGCAGTGTCATCAACCTCGGCAGTCAATGAGTATAAATAGTTGTCAGCCCTAAGGCGTGGTGTACGCCCAGTTAGAATCATGAAAGGAGAGAACTTTGTGCTGGACTGAATTCCGCATCGGTATCCAAACATAACCTTTGCCAGTTGCTCATCCCAGCAATTGGCATTATTGGGAGCTGCAGATAGTACTGTCATACCATGTTTGATCGTCTTGATCAGACGTTCAGCCATACCATTGCACTGCGGCCATTGAGGCGTAGTGTGTTGGTGATGAATCCCGTAGTCCTTGCACATGGTGTCAAATTCTGCTGCCCACTCTCCCCCATTGTCGGTCAACACAAATTTGGGGACCCCGTACCTACAGATCACGTCATCCTCTAGAAACTTGGCTGCTGTCTTGGCTCCATGGTCAGCCACAGCTCTTGCTTCACACCATTTTGAGTAGTGGTTAATAGCTAATAGGATGTATTTGTTGCCTGATTTGGTCTCAGGCAGCGGCCCTGCAGTATCCATTGCTACTCTATAGAACAGGTCACAAACGGGTATGCTCTTCAGTTCTTCATCTTCAGAACGTATACTCCCCGTTCTCTTCACCATTTGACAATGTTGGCACACCCTCACTACAGCCTTGACATCCTGAGTTCGGTTGCGCCAGAAATACCTTCTGCACACTTCAGCCAGAATCCGTTCTTCCCCAGAGTGCCCTAGGTCCTCATGCATCTGGACTACTAGTCCCATGCGATCTGCTGGTCTTGGCACCAACAGTCCTTTGAAGTACAGTGACTGCCCCTGCCAGTGATAATTGATCATCCTCTTCCTCGCCCTTTTCGATTCCAGATGATCAACAGTAGCAGGTAGCACTCTCCCTTGCAGCAATTCCAAACAGTTGACATCTTCCCATATGTCATTGCCTTTCAAGTCTGCTTCACACTCCTCGTCCTCATCAAAACCTTCGGATTGAAAATCATCTTCATCCACCTCCAATAGCCGTTGAGCTGCTAAGACTAGCTCTAGTTGCTGTTGCTTGTCATAGTAGTGAGGTCTCTTCCTCAGCCGAGTCATCCCAGCAGTGCTGCTTTGCGCAATCTCATCCTTCCCTTTTTCTCCATCCTCACACGGAATGACCTCCTGAGGCTGATCGTCCTCAGACACCATGTTAATCACATACAGATGGTGGTCACTGAATCGCATAGAGTGGTTGATCCCAAAACAGCAGATATGATGTTGCACTGACGCCCTACCCTTTCTTCTATTCCCGAGCCATTCCATCTCTGTGCCAGTCTGGACAACGAGGAACCTTCCTTCTTCCGTGTGTGTGTCAACCTGCGCATCCCCAATGTCTTGGATTTCCTCACAAAAATCATCATCTTCCTCGGCTGGTCCAGCTGGATTTCTACTCAAGGCATCAACGTTAGTGTGTCTAAGACCAGGTCGGTGCACAATTTTAAAGTTAAAGTCCTGTAGCATGTCGATCCATCTGCCTCGCCTCCCATGTGTGTCAGATACAATTGCCAACCATTCGAGTGGCTTGTGATCAGTGCGCAAAATAAAATGATTTCTATACAAGTACTGCCTAAAGTGCATGACGCCCCATATGAGTGCATAGCACTCTCCTTCCATGGGATGGAATTTCTTCTGTGCCTCTGTCAAACTCTTGCTGGCATAAGCTACCACCTTCTCCAACTTCCCTTCTCTTTGGGACAAAATGGCTCCTACCCCCTTGGGTGACCAATCAACATCCAAACAGAACGACCTCTTGAAATCAGGTCGTATAAGGATGGGCGCCTCAACCAGCGATGTTCTTAAAGCTTGGAATGCCTGTTGACAGCCCGCATCCCACAGAAAATCAACATCCTTTCTGGTCAACTCGAATAGAGGAGCTGCCAGTCGCGCATAGCCCTTGATGTACTTCCGGTAATACCTTGTCAACCCGAAGAACGATCTGATGTTAGTGACCGTCCTTGGCTGGGGAAAATGTAGAACTGCCTCAATCTTACCGGGATCTGGTCTGGTGCCATTCTCACTAACAACATGGCCCAGGAATGCAATATTCTTTGCAGCAAAGCAACACTTTTTCGGGTTCAGTTTGAGATTTACTTCCCTCAGTTTGCACAGAACCATATCCAGATGCTGAAGGTGCTCTACCCAACTTCCGCTGTGGACGTTGAGGTCATCCACGAACACCTTCAGAAACTTGCTGTCAAAATCCTTAAAGACTTCAGACATAGTTCTGGTGAACGTGCTTGTTGCGTTCTTCAAACCAAATGGCATGACCGTCTAGTCATACAATCCGGTCTTGGTGATCAAAGCAGTCTTCTTTACATCTTCTGGAGCCATTCGAATTTGCCAGAAGCCGGAGTGCAAATCTAGAGCCGTAAACTAGGCCGAACTCCCCAACTGATCAATGACATCTTCCACGAGCGGCATCGGAAATGAGTCACGTCGTGTTTGTGCGTTGAGCGGCCGGTAGTCTTCATAAAAACGCCTACTCCCATCTTTCTTTACTAGTAAAGTAACACGATAGGCATACTCAGAGCTGTTGGGCCTCATCTTGCCCAATTCCACCAAAGCGTCGATTTGCCTCTTCACTTCGGCCTCTTCCCAATAGGACAGCCTACCAGGTGATGCTTTGCAAGGCGAAAATCCTTGCGTATCAACAACATGTTCCCCGACGGTACAACAACCCAACTCACCCTTGTTCTAAGTAAATACATCTTGGTATCGTTCCAGAATGTCCCAGAGTTGTTGCTGTCCTCCCTCGTCCAAGCTGTGATCTATCCTAATTCGTTGACAGATCTCCCTCCACCTAGTGCCCATTTCGTCATGGTCGGATGAGCTCGATGACTCGGTAGTGGTGCAACTAAAGTCGCCATCCTTCATCTGAACAGCTTGCAACAACGTCGGAATTGATGAAATGTCCTTTGGGCCGGTTTGCTGTAGCGCAAGCATTGCAACAGCATTAGGCGTGGTTTCATGCCTAGCTCGTCCGCTTTGCTCTGCATTAGCGACCCACCTCAGCCAATCTGCGTAATCATCCGCATCCGTGATTTCTTCATCCATGAAGTCGTCAGCCTGCTCCTGTAATGTCAATTGCAGAATCCCTGGCGGCCCTTATGATGTTATTAGCTTTTCCAAGCCATTATCTCCAAACTCATCCTCATGATCAATCTGCCTCAATGGGTCGGATACCAACTCCCCATGCTCACTGCCATTAGTACCCGTATCAGAATCTGATGTGGTCGCGGCATCCTCCTCGATCACACTCTGAGACAGATCAGGATTGTCACGGGTGGATGTACTCTGCCAAACAGTCGCAGATTCCCGCACCAGGGTCTCCGAGTTGATCTTCTGCAATAGATTCACCATTGTCAGAGGCAACACCTCCACGTTGGCACCTGGTCCATGCCTCACCTGGATTAAACCTCGTTCCACATCCACAATCGCCCCAATTTTTATGAGGAAGTCTAATCCAATCAACACATCATAGCTGTCCGTATCAACCACCATGAACGTCATGGAGCACTGGACTCCCCCGACCTTGACTGGGACTTCGTCAATTCTGCCAAGAGCCTGCGTGACGACTCTCGACGCGGTCTTATAGGTTTCTGATCCAGTGATTAGATGCATCATTCCTAGTTCCCTTACGACAAGAGCAGCCATAACGGACATGGAGGCTCCTGTGTCCACCAATCCTTCAACAATATAATTGTTGATCTCCACAAGCAGATGTAGAGTTTTGCTTTGATGGGTCTTGTTGATGCAGATCTTCCTCAATGTGGGAACGGCAGACACCATCGACACCTGATTCTCATTTGCTTCCGAATCCTTCCTTCTTCAAGCTAGCTTTACTAAACTTTCCAGATGTTCCAGTTCACCTAGAATCATCAGGATGGTTCCCATAGGACTTAGGGAAATCTTCCCTTTGATAAAATGTGAGAGTATTTTCGATTTAACAGTTGCCTCCCGAATCGCTCCTGTTCCTTCCCCTGTAATTTCAGGAGAGGGTATATCGGCCATGGGTGCCACCTCAATTGGCATCCATCTCCGTGGTGCCCTAGTGTGTGAAAATAGATTTTTATCTCCGCACAACCTATTTAGTTACTGCAGAGTGGCTTGCTCGTCATCCAGCAATACTTCGACAAAGTTGGTTGCGCCAGAATGCACCTTTCCATCCTTCGGCTTCTTCCAACATCGATCCTCTGAGTGTCCTAGTCTTGCGCAGAAGGAGCATTTAATCCCACAATTTTCCGTCCTATGCGGCATATTGCACTTGGCACATTTCGGCCGTGCTTCATTTAGCCTCGGACATGTTGTGGCTATGTGATCCCCTCCATTGCAGAGCTGGCACCCACCGGACATTGTGGAAGAGGATGACGCGATAGAATTCGACATACTCCTCTTGAAAAAATTCACCAGCATGTTGTTCAAAGTAGTCACCTACTTTTCCATCATTGTCTCCTCGATCCCTTCTTCCTGTTCCTCCTTCAAGGGCTCGAAGGGAGTCTCTCCCAACTCCCCTAGTACTCTCTCGAGCTCGGTAGCGGCAGCTACCAACTCCTCAACATCAGCGAATGTCCTTACTACGCACAACTTCCGAATCTCAGGCCTCAGTTTGGCCAAAAATCTTCTCCTTTGCTCAGCATCGGGTATCTTCCCCCTTTGAAACAACTTGTTGAGACGTTCAAAGTACTTCTGAACTCTCTCCTTTGGCTCTTGTTTGATGGCATCTAGTTTCATCTGGATGTCATCATCATCAACACGCCCATATTTTTGCATGATGAGGGTCCTCAATTTAACCCAATCGGCAGGCACCGGTTGCAGCCTCTTGAACCACTCCTTAGCTCGACCCCGCAAATTAAGCTTAGCAATCTTGAAAAGTTTGTCAACATTGAGATTGCGCACTTCGGCCGCCATCGTGAGACGCTCCGCCCAGTCATTGATGTCCTCGTGATCCCTTCCCCAAAACAACTCGTCCATGCCCTAGGGACTAGTCATCTTTCAAAATTTTAGCAATAACAGAAACAAGATGCAACACTCCACACAACACACAGACCTTCAAAACACAAAAACAAAATTGATCCGCCCCTTGGCTCCTGCAGCGATTCTATCTTTTGAAAGAACAATTTCTGCCTAAGTCATCGATCGAACTCAGACTGAGCGCCCTCAGCTATGGGTGTCAAAGGTTCAAAATCTGATGGGAATATGGAGAAACATTGCTCATCTGTGGTTTCCAGCTGGAATTGCCACTTTGATGACGAATTGAGCCAAACCCGCCAGCTTACAAGACGGGACCTTGTTCCGGAATGCTCCACACGGACTATGCGATCTCCAACCTGGAATAGGTCCTCCACACCAGGTATGTAGAATCTAGGAAAATGGTTAGCTGAGGGAGTCGACTTGGGGATCCAAATGTCTCCCAGTCTAGGCACATTGCACCGCCTCTCAGCAAGCACTGGTGTCACTCTACGCAAGGTAGGTGGTGTAGTGATATTGCGTCTGAAATTGCGAGATGGACACCCACCCTCTAGTTCCATTACTCACCTTCACCCAGACCTCAGTTCGAGTGTAAAAACCACTGTGAGCTATTTCGATCGCTATATCTCCTACTCTGGCCTGATCGGGATCTATTCCTACAATAGTTATTACACCAAATCCCAAGGATCGCAATACTACTGCCCCTCTTGGTGGCACTACACCCCGAGTAGTGTAGAAGTCGAACCTACGGACGATTCCTTGTTCACGAGTCTCCCGCACTAGTTCTTCCACCTCTATATCATCTGCACCAGCGGAGGACATATTTCCCTGACTACCATCACACATGGGTTCCCATACGTTACACCGAATCCCTTTGGATCCAACCTGCTCTGATACCAAAAAGAGAGGGACTAACCAACAACCAGACCCCTCTAGCTCTGCTTGCTTCTGACAAAGCGAACATCAGGTACACACACATCAAAGGAACAGCATTAGCAACATCACTGATCCAGATCAAACGAGAGATTCATTACTGGAGCACAACAGACTCGCTCGAACCTCTGCAGACACACTTCCTACTCAGAACTTCCAGGATAAAAATTCATAGTTCAAATTTCACAAAAGGTCCTCGCCAACACAAGCATCCATTTTCCCAGAACATTGATCAAGTAGTCTGACAACTATTCTGTCTACGATCGAGCTTCCCCCAAAAGCAAACCACGTGAGCTGACTATCCTATGCATTTCCCAAGCCTCCCCGGTCTACAACCTCGATCCTCACTCACGATCTAACTCTCACCAAACTCAGGAGTTAGCCATCCTCTAGTTACTAACGCAGCGGAAGAAATCAGCAACTAGCACTCTCCTAAGCTCCTGCTCAAAAATCCTTCACTTCTTCTCCCTTTCTCTCCGAAAATTCTCCTACTTCCTCTCTATACAATTCTTGAACTACCTAGCCTGTTCTACCTCTCCAAACTCTCCGGACCCGACTTCAATTGCCGCTGTCCTCTTCGAACTTCCAAGATCTCCCTTTCAATGTTTAACCACCTGCTCTTTGAATTGCTATCCTGCATTCCAACCGCCTCAAACCATCAATGCCAGCACCTCCTTTGCCATAATTCTGTGCCGTCATCTTCAAGTGTGGTGAGCCTCCATGATCAAACCAGCGTAGCCACCATGTAGCATCTTAGTGATGAGAAGTAATGCGCCGCCAACCAAGTGATGGTGCAAACAAAATCAGGATCAGGATCAGAATAGCAACGTTGTTCGGTCACCCCATGTTCGGTTACAATACATCCCTTTCACAAATTTTCATTGTTACTATGAAATCACCCACAAACACATCACGTAGTTGGGAAAATTTGATCAATGAATGGACTACCTCCAATAGTGTTATAATGGCATTGAACCCCAACAATGACTTTACATTAGTTAATAAACGTAGATTAGACTTGGCAGAGGCTATGGTCGGTGCATCTAATGCCATTTTCATGAAAAGGGTGCGATATTCAAACAACACACATTTGACAACATTAATCATGGATATCCACCTAGTTCTGATGTTCCATAATATTTTGTTACCCTTAGTTTCCATGAACTGTACTAATTTGGTAGACTCCAAGTGTCTTTTGGGGTTGCAATTGAAATAAGCATACAAACATTACAAAAGTGCTTCAATGTGAAATACCAAAGATAAGTGTGAGAAGGTTTGTATCTCCAAATTAATTCGATGCACCATACAATGTACACAAGTGACAAATGGAGCATACTGCCATTGAATTTGAACTGTAATTCCATATATGAGGCCTTAGAAGGTATTGACCCCATTAACACCAAAACAAACCAGCTTTGAAGCAAGGTTTTCTTCTTACAAACCCCTTTGTGTCATCAAAGAGTTCATGATCAACAAAGTTAGACTATCAACTCTGGATCCAGAAAGCACATGTTTCATATTCAACAAAGGTATGTGACACCAATCTTGAATAATATAACCATGCACACTTGCCTAACTTGCATTATCTATAGAAGTAACCTCATCACATGTCAGAGTTACAAACTTGGCATTTTCGATAGCAGTTTTAGTGGCCTTTTTCACCTCATTTTTTATGTGTTTTGCCATTTTCCAAATAGCCCCATCAGTCCAATGTTTTTTTGGAATAGATCAAAGTTTCAAGAATTCAAACAAAGGTTTGAAATATTCATAATCTATCATTGGCTTACCTTTACTCAAGAGACTAAAAATAGAAGCAAATTGAACAAATTTCCTTTATCTTCCATTGCTTGACCAAGATCAAGTTATTGGAGGACAGTTGTTGTTGATAATTAAGCATAAACATTTTCATTTTTTGCATGCCCACATTTTGGATCCATAAACCATTTACCATCAAGAGCTTTCCTTTTACCTGCATGTTTTTTAATGGAATCCCACTTAGCCACCAAAACCTTGTCCCTCTTTTCAATTTTAGAACAAACATGACATTTCACATAAGTAACTAGTCCAACTTCATTGAAAATGGGCTTGCCCATGGCATTTTCAAAGCCCAAACATCTTGAAACTTGCAATTCACATAAGTTTCAAAGGGTGAAAGCATGATCAAGTATACATTTCGTGATCCTTGTTAAGAAAAGTGTAGAGTAGTCATAAATCATGCCTTAACATATCAAAATTTTAAATATCATTTAATTAAATGATCAATATGAACATATTCTTTGAATTTATGTCAATGATAGGGTTCATTCATGGTTGGGGTACCAAAAAAGGAAAAAAAACTTAAGGAATTTTTAGAACTACTTTTTACAAATAACTTTTACATCGAACAAACTTAAGTGAAAAAAATTGAATAGTCCAATATAAGATAATTCATGTGTAAATGGTGATTTTTCACAAGTATACATAATTGTGTATGAATATTTTAGTTTAATGCTAGAAATGTAGAAAATCCCAAAATGAATTTCAATGGACAACCAAACATGTCTTTTGGCATGTTTATTTCCTGTACATGTGACTTGCATCTAAAGCTAGACATTTTGAACCCATTGAACATATTTTTGTTATCAAATGGTTTAAAAAATGAGTCCTTTGCCTTGTAGCCTTTTCCTTCAAAAATTTAAGACTTTGAAAGTTTTGAATGATTTGGTTTTTCATCAAGTTCATCAATCAACATGTATTTTCATAGAAGGGGGCATGTTTTTTGTTGTACGAAAAATTTGAAATCAATTGTATGATTTTATGCCTTCCTTTTAACTACTTTTTTAAAAAAGTGTATTTTAGACACTTGATTCCTTCAGTTTACAAGACTCAAAATGACATTAACATAGTATCCAAATTATTTTTAAAATATTTTTCTTGATTTAAGAACACATCATTTTTTTTATTGGTATACAAAAATCCACTACAATTATGATAACATAAGATTAAAAAAATCCAAAGTTATCTTTTGCAGTTGTTTTTTAGTTAGACACTCCTTTTTGGTACCCCAATTGTGAATGAACTTGATATTGAAGAATCACATGTTTAAAGTAGATTTAAGTATATTTCTAAAAATTGCAAATAATTTTTTTTTGACTTTCTAGGTTGCCCAAAGAAACAAAGTAGGCTCCAAGTAGATGAAATATTGAATTTTTTTACTTTTGGGTAGGTCTGCAATATGATGAGCCACTACAAACTATTCCTGAATAACACACTTGTCAATTTTTAACTTCATTTAGGATTTTTTTTTTTCATATAATCTACATAGTGCAATATAATATACATTCAAGAATGACATGTAAAAATATGAATCAACTATATCAACATTTGAGGGTGAAAAAAAATCAATTAAACACTTGTAACCAGTCTTGAGTAAGTCACATACAAATGATCAAAATTAGTCTAGATTTGTTTGGAAATTTTTCATATTCATGTAGATTGAATAATTATTAAACTTCACATGGTTTCAAATCATCATTGGAATTGATATATAGATAAATTATAACATTCAAAATCTGCATTTTTCTTTCCAATAACTCTTGGATAAATATAAGATAAGTAGTAAAATTCAAAGAAATTAAATTTTAATATAAAATATATTATACAAGTCCAATATTTGATTAAACCATAAATTTTGTGCAATGGTTGCATGCCATCTCAATTTTTAATTTCAAGTCCTTGTTCTTTTGAAAGGAACAAAAGAGTTAGGTGTGGTTCATTATATTATGGACTTGCCCTTTTTTGGTTAATGGCCATCTAAATTTTACTTCTGCATTTTCAACTTCCAAGGTAAAAAAAATAATATATCAATCTTTTAATGTAAAAATATTTTTGAGCACAATTCCACCAATCAATTTCAAAAATACTTTTGACCTACTTTTAATAACTTTGTATACAACACACTATAAATTCAATATTGTGCACCATGATGGTTTGAAAATGTTTTGACTCTACTTTTTTGCATTTATGTGTAAAAATATGATTGCAACTATTCATAGCTACTTTTGTTGTATATTTGATCATGTTTTCACCCCAAAAGGTTTTTTTCATTTTTTGGGATTATAAACATGCACATCCTCAACAACAATGGGGTTAGGATTTTCAAAAGGTTTAAACATTGTAAGAATTGTGTTGCAATTCTAAGGCCAAATAATTGTCAATTTAGGGTTTTGCAATTGACTTCTTTGCTCACCCATGTGATTGGATTTAGGTACATCAAAAGAAATAGACTCATTAAGTGCCAAGGTTTCTCTTGGAACTTAACCACCAAAAAAATATTTAAATTTGAAATTATTTGGAACTTGTAATTTTGGAGGCATGGTTGAAGCCTAAAACCAAAAAAAAAATTTCAAACAACAAAATGAACCTAAAATGAAAACTTCAAAAATTTACCAAGGAAGGGTACATCAAGTAGATCTATAATAAAAAACTTGAATGCACATGGTAGTGCAGGTCATTGTTGTCTGTATTTCTGTCGCATTTAAAACAAAAAAATGGTTGCATTATGTGTCGCATTGCTTGCAACTTCACACAAAAAAATTGAACCAAACCCTAAAGGTCTTAGGTCATGATTCACAATTAATGGTCACTGCCATTAGTGCCCACTACCCATTACCATGTATGCTTGCAACCTTAATGCTCAAAGGTTCATAACTACAATGCTATTAATGCCCATTGCCATGTATACTTGCAACTTTAATGTTCAAATGTTCACACAAGAAATCCAACTAGACTACCTATTAACACCTGCAATTCTAGTGAATGAAGAAAGGTTTAGGAATTAAGTCACAACTCATTGTTGTTGGAGTTAGGACTTAGTGGTGCGAATTGAATTTCAACTATGGCTCTACACATCATAGAAACCTCACACATTACGAGCCCTTAAACATTGTGAACCTAGATTTGTGAATGGTGATTTCTAACTTTTAACTTTCGAGTTTTAAGCAGCCTAAACAAAGATAATTGAAAAATGAATTCAAACAAAAAAATTTAATGTTGAACAACTTGAGACTTGAGTGCACAATAAAAATTTGGGAATCTAGGGGCTTTGATTACTTCAATGATAGATTACGAAAATCAAAGGGCTACAAGTCATGACAAGGGCTACAACAACTATGGATCGTGATTCGTGAGATGTGGCATGTGAGCGCACAAATCATTGACGTTGTTAGTTGATGCAAGTGTCAATGCTAGAAGTTGATGCTTGTAAGTCAATGCCGGTAGTTGATGCCAGTAGTCCATGTTAATAATTGACGTGCAACTTGTAAATCGACATTGGTAGTTGATGCACAAGTTGACGTTAACACTGGATAGTAAATCGCAAGTTGACATTGACAGTCGATGCCCAAGTTGATGTTGATAATCAATGCGCAAGTCAACGCTAACAATTGATGCACAAGTCAATGTTGGTAGTCAATGTGCAAGTCAATACTGATAATCATGTGCAAGTCGATGTTGGTAGTTGATGCACAAGTCGACATTAAATGTCAATGTGCAAGTCAATGTTGATAGTTGATTCATAGATTGACGCTTTTGATTGATGAACAAATCGATGCTAATACTAGGTAGTTGATGTGCAAGTAGGTTTCAACAATGAAACTTGCAAAACTAGGATTTAACATTTGATAGTCACTACACATAGAAACATACAACAAACATTCAAATGAAATTTGGGAACATTGATCAAGATTAAGAATCACTACCTAGCACACATAGAAACATACAACAAACTTTCAAATGAAATTTGGGAACATCGATCAAGATTTAAGAATCACTACATGGTGCACATAGAAACATACAACAAACATTCAAATGGAATTTGGGAGCATCGATTGTTGAAATCAAACTTTTTTTTTAAAAATTGCATTTTAAAAAAGCAACAGACTTAGCTCTAAGCTTAGTGTCTAAATTTATTGGTTGGTGATCATGATTCATTGTTGTTGAAGCTTGAATTGGCACTTCATGATGTTGCCTTGCCTTACAAGTTATAACACTCAATGCTCAATGCCTCATACAAGCTTGCAACGACTCTAAAGTCTACATCTATTAAAGATTCACAAGCGCCATGTTGAAAGATCACTCCCATCACCTAAACTCTGGTCACTTGTTGCTTGAAGCTTGCAAGCTATAGTGTTGTAGAATGCACATTACACATTAACACTAGAGTTTGGACTCTAAAGTTTAGATAGAACCACCATTTGATAGTGGACACAAGGCAAGCGAAATAGGTTTTGGGAGGAAGAAGGGTTTGGCAAAAACCCGTTTGAAGGAGGGGTTAGGGTTTCAATATTGATGGTCCTTAGGGTGAAGATCTAACGATCTACCCTAAAATAAGTTGCAGATTATGTGAATAGATGTTTTCCCACAGCGTTGTGGGGAGGTGAAACAAAAATGTCTGTTGTTTACATGGCAGTGACATTGAAAGATTTTTAAAGAGATATTTGCGAACTTTTATATTTTTTCAAATTAAAAAACCCTTTCTGATTCACCAGCCCAAATTCAGGTCGAAACAAACCAAAATTTTACTCAAAAAAACACTGATTCCTGTGACACACATTGTGTCAGATATTACTCAGTTGTGGATGAACCTCAACTGAATTAATGTTTGGTTTCACCTTGATAACCGATTCTGCAGGAAATAGGTCTCATGTATAGGTAGATATGTAAAAAAAAAAAGTAACTATAAGATAAGTAGATGGGTAAGGGCTGTTTTTACTACCTACCTCTTAACAACTTGCCTGTGGGTTAACAATAGGTAAGTAAAAAAATATTCCAATGCAGCAAACCACCATGGTTAGCTAGGGAACTGAAACCCAACAGAAAACTGTTCCTGATCACTTACCATTGATCCTTCATGGTGTGCTGGTGGGTGCTGGTTCACTATGGTCCACAATGTGAGGCTGATAGATGGAAGCAAAAATCCTCTTGGTACAAGAAGAAAAGTTTGATCCATTCAGCAATACCATAGATCCTAGAGAAGGCATGTGACCCCACATGCCTGTAAGAAGATGCTTTTGCTTTGGGATTGTCTATTCACACATAATTATTTTCATTTTGGAGGAACACCGCAATCGGAGCTGATACCATAGGTGCATGTTACAAGCTTCTATTTATGGATAATTGCTGAACCATTAGAGTTACCTGTAAAGTCACCCTGTCTTTGACCCTGTCTTTGGGCCTCCTTTCACCCCTTATCCCCTTGTTTGGTAGTATCCGAGACGTAAGGAAATTTGATTAAATCTCAGTATGAAATGCTGAAACTCAGCGTCTAATGCACAAGGTTCGAGAGTAAATTATTGTAGTTGTACAGGTAGGAGCAGTGAAAATATATGTAGCAGCAGTGAAGGCGCTCAGGGAAAAGGAAACTCAGTTTACCACCAAAATTGATGGTTTTCTAAGTTTCATCCCCCCCCCCCCCCCCCCCCCCC
>Ga0209611_10002489_pt1 | contig 32371 bp, 27 predicted proteins | sample S1TSphgellanicum_3_FD_187693 | JGI IMG/M metagenome (GOLD analysis project Ga0209611, IMG submission 187693) | Host-associated microbial communities from peat moss isolated from Minnesota, USA - S1T2_Fc - Sphagnum magellanicum MG (SPAdes) (version 2) | ecosystem: Host-associated > Plants > Peat... | reverse complement strand
GTTTCATTTTTTTGTGTGATGGGCCAATCAAATTGGTTCATTGTGAAAAAAAAAACAACAAAATTGGGAGGCACCTCATCTAATTAATAAAAGAGGTGCATAGCTAGGGTGTTCTTAGGAATGTCATAGTGTGATTCATATTAATTACATCATGGGTGCCCTCGCAACTTTTTTATTTATTTTAATGGAGCCATATTGATTGGCCCACCTACAATTGTTTTGGAACTTTGGGGCATGCCCCCATTAGAAGTACCTCTTTGGACCCCCAGTTGCAAAATAGAAACAAATGTTCACCCTTCGATTATAATTTATTTATAGGGGAGTTTGAACTTTGGGCAAAGCATATGGGTTAAACACCCAGGTGCTATTGGCTAACTTGCAACATTTTTGCAACAACAACAACATCATCATCTTAAATTATTATTATTTCATTCCTGGTTTATTTCCTTCCATTCTTGGTGGGCAGAAAGCTGCAGTGTTAGACTCAGTAGAAGGATGGTGTGCAGCCAACAACCTCGAAGCTTCCAAGGTGTCGATTCACATGGACGATCGGATGGATGGACAGAGGGATGAGTGCATTGACAATACATATTACAAAATTACAATTACAAACTACATTTCCAACACCTCTTTATATACGACATTCCACATGTATCCATCAGGACCCTGGCCGTTGAAAATTTTGATGTTTGCACTACTTGTGACCCGTGAAATAGCAACATATTGTTGATCATGGGAATAGACCGGAGACAGCAAATATACCCCAACGTTGTTTAATGTCTGATCTTGACTCTTGTTAATTGTGATCACAAATGCCACTCGAACAAGAAATTGACGATGACACAAAACAAATGGCCAATTAGTCCCAGAGGGGGACATGATGATGTGAGGTATGAACACACGTTTGCCAACATTGTTCCCTGTGATGATCTCCGCTTCAATGACACGCTGACCCAATCTCTTGACAATCAACCTCGTACCATTGCACAATCCTATTGATTGATTGAGATTGCGCAACAAAAGGATTGGCACACCCACTTTGAGTTCCAACTTATGATTTGCGATACCGTTGAATTGCAAAGTGTTTAGAAATTCCACTGGATACAATGAATCCATTGAAACTCCTGCAGCAACACTTGCACCTTCTTCTGTTGGAGTTAAAGAATTTGCGCTTAGGTATGTGTGTAATTCTTCAGATAATGATTCTAGAATTGCATTGTTGACCTCATCAACGTGATGATTTTTGAGGGCTAGAATGCTGCATTACATAAGATACATGGCATCTCCAAAGTGGCACTGGTGATCTGGATAGATGGTTCGAATTAATCCTCTTAAGCTACAATCTTCTACTGGCATCTGCATATGGGATGGAATCTTGATCCAATCTAGATCAACACCTTCTTCTTCTGCAATGGCAGGAAGACTACCGTCTCCAACATTCAACACCCATTTGGCAAACTCTCGTTGTTCTTCAAAATTGGCTGCCATGACTCGCATGTTGATATGAAAACGAAGAATTGTAACATGCTGCCAAAGATGCGATCGAAGCAACGAAGCACTGACAATGTTTTCTCGTCCTCCTTTGGGAACAACAAGCAGGATCTGTTGAAAATCCCCACCAAGGACCACGGTTTTCCCGCCAAATATTTTCTTGGTTGCCTGTGCGTCATCCAATTGCATCAAATCACGCAAGGTCTGATCAATAGCTTCAATAGCTCGGTGATGCATCATCGGTGCCTCATCCCAAATGATCAAATCAGCTTTACACACTAACTCAGCCACTTTCATTTGTTGTGTGATGTTACAAGTTGACTCATCGTGCAGATCAATTAGAATCTTGAATCTTGAATGGGCGATTCTGCTGCCCAAAAGCAACAAAGATGCAATTCCTGATGAGGCAACTACAAGCACGATTTTGCCTTGCCCTCGTAGACGGGACATAAGTGTTGTCCAAAGAAATGTTTTGCCAGTTCCACCACTGTTATACACAAAGAACAGTTTGCCCTCTTTGTTTGTCACGACATTCAAAATAGTTTCATATGTGTTGCGCTGATCATCATTGAACCTATCTTCTGCATTGTCTGCATCTGTGGTCAATGAATGTTGATCATAAGCCAACTCTTCTTGGACCAATCGGTTTCCTCCATGAATAGAATGGATGTAATTAGACTTAAAAAGTGTTGGAAAATCTTCCAGGCGGTGTCCGTTGCGCATGAGAACCTGATCGATCTCATACAATGCACGATCCTTTAGTGCATCCTCAAAAAGGGTAACAGTTGGATCATCATGCTCGTAGCGTGTCATTGCTTCAATGTCATCGCTCAAAGACTCCCAATGTGCATCCCATAGTTGTCTGGGATTCGTGACTTCACAAAACATCAACATGGAAGCAAACATGTCACACAACTGTCGTCCTGAGGCCTAAACACTGGCTTCTTCTAAGGCTTGATGCCATTCATTATCGTCTGCAAGCAAACCCATTGTAATGCATGCATCTTTGAATGTGTCGTGCACTATGCCATCCACTGTCCACAAATGCTCATAGGATGTGGCACCTTTGACGCAATTTAGCAACATTCGCAAATAATAACGTTCACCCGATGTCGAGTGTGCATAATACATGCGACCAATGGCAAAGCCTTTCTTGCGCATTGTCCATCGCTTCAACTTTCGATTCCACACCCATTGTTGAGGGAATTGATCGAACGTAAGGCTTCGTGCAACTTCCGATTCTTGGTTTGTTTTGAACCATTCTATGAACATCGTTCTGGAAATGGTTGACCGTGTTGCCACTTCTTGCACATCATTGTCATCATCAAAGAGCACCATTTGTTGATTGGGCAAATGGTATTACAAACGTTCAACGGTAGGAAACCGCTCATGCATATCAAACTTGAAGATGCATCACACTGCTTGCGATGCAAATACATAGCGACAATCAAGATATTTTTGAATTTCATTAATTTCGACCACATTCCCTTTAGTGGCATTGTCACTTTGGCGCGAGATCTCAACAGTTGCACGATCATATCCTTTATATACATACTTGAATAGATACTTGACTGCATGAATGTTGTTGCAGACCTCAATGTTGATGTGTGCATCATATTTGGTCGATAAATAAACATTGTGCGATGCCACCCAACGATTGTCTAATTCAATGCCATGAACCAAAAGTGTGTGCCCCATATCTATGTGCCGATAAATAGGATATCCGTTTACATCCATCACCGTCTCGGATTGGAATTTGCATGGATACTGTTTTTTGCATTTGCCTTCTTCCATGCACGGGGCATTTGGAAACATAGCTCCACATGGACCATGCATCATGCATCTGGCAACCGTCTCGTGGGCCAACTTATTTGTTTCTGAATTCAGAAGTTCAGCATTAATCATGCGGTCTACAACCTCAACCGTGCGTGGCTTGTAGTCTTCGGTAAAGAAGATGAGAATGTGTGCATGCGGCAACCCACATTTTTGAAATTCAATGACATAGATTCCCGCAATCGTGCGTCCCAGAATATGCTTCTTGTGAATGTCATTGATCAACTCCTTCAACTTGATTTTGAACACTTGGGTTACCAAATCTGATCGATCTTGAGGTTGTTGTCCAAGCAGCAACGCTCTCTTGATTTCAAGCCATTGGGGATTGCAAGTGAATGTAACAAATGCATCTGGGCAACCGGTCCATCTGTAGATTGCCATGGCATCTTGATAATTCTGAACCATGTGACGTGGACCTACTGTGAAAGAAGCTGGCAAAATGATCCTCTGTCCGATGGTAGCAGCATTATTGTCACCTATAACGATGGCATCCTGAAGGCCTTGATAAAGATCCGTGCAAAGTTTTGTTTTATTCAGGCATAGATATTTCAAACGACTTTGTTCGATAGCCGCATAAGCATCCACAATGTATTGATGCCGCAATTGGTCCCCCCGAAGCAACACAATGCCATCAATGTCTCGATGTTGAAGTCAATAACCATAAAATTCGGCCATTGTCACATTACAATGCTTTCTTTGAAGCTTAGATTCTTCCGCATGGTCTTCATCCAAATCTGCATCAGCAACAACATCATTGAGCGAAATATTCAGATGCCATCCATCCTCACCATAAGGAAATAGCAACAGATAATGTAGAGCCATGTATCCCACATGTAGTTCGGAAATGCGCTGAAGCGGGCTAGCTTGCTAAACAAGGACGACGTCACGTCCATCTACAACTTCAAAACCATCTCCTACCATCAATGTCGCAACCCCACTTTGGCCAAGTGTGGGGGTGAAGCCCAACACTTGGAAAAGTTGGAGGTTGGGAGTCTTCCGGGACTCCTGAATGTTCAGAGCTCAACAGCAATGCCCAAAACACCTTTCATTGGGGTGTTCTTGGTTTCATTAGAAAGGTCTTGAAACGTAGATATCGAAAATGGCCTCGCATTGGCAATTCGGACATCTGCAGCCCAAGTTATGGGCAAAAGAAGGGCCGGGAGTCAAACTAGCAATTTGACTCCCAACCACTAAAAGTCAGGAATCGACCTCTTCCCGATGTCGCCTTGAAGAGTGCGACATGGCGTTGGAAAGCTCTCGACAAGAGCTACAACATTGATTTAGGAATCGTCCCAATCCAAGTTCGGGGCGAGGAGCTATGGCCGTTCAAAATTCCGGGAGTCCAGCCGAGACACTTTCAGGACTCCATTTCGGGAGTCCCAACAAAATGTGCCATTCGGATGTAGCCTCCGCAACCAGCCGCAGAGAATACTATATGGGGGAAGGTGGTGGCTTCCCCCGAGTCCGGGCTTTGGTGAGTCTTGTGTGTCCAAGTGCCCGTGGCAAGTCCCAACACCCAAGGGTGTCCCGAATGCTAAACTAACCCGTTTTGGTTGGTTTTTGGATGCAAATTCACATGAGCTAAGCTAGTCCCTCTTCCTAGTCTAATCCCTAGGCTCCCAACTTGACCCTCTATCCTTTTTTAGAATTGGAAGCCGAGAGCGTGTTACCAAGTCTCAACTTTCCGCAACTTGACTTTGTGAAACCTTCAAGTGGGTTTCACCCCGTGACTTGGGAACGCGTCAATCAATGTTGCGACTTCATCGGCCGTCGGCACATTATATCGACGGGCATCCTTTGTTCGAGAGGTAATGAGACACAATTTCAGATCCATGGGAACACCTTCTGTTGCCATCATATCCCTTGCCATTTTGAACACTTCAACATATGGATTGATATTGTACATCATGGTCAACAACCGATCCAACATCGTTGGATCAAGCGATGGCATAACAGCATGGCGGTTTTGATGTTCACATTTCGTATCATGAATGTACAGTTGTGCAAACTATGGACGTTGTCCTTCGACAGGACATAAGGATCCAATTTTGTGATAAAACTCATTTTGAATGCGAAAGGAGTACAGTTCAGGGCCTCTTGTTACCAACTCATCAACTTTGGCACCAAGCGAAGTGAATGCCAACATCGAATTGTACATGCGAATTTGATTTCAAAATTTGACGGCACTGCTCTCTTTGTTAGTTAAAAGAACTTCCAGCTCTTGCGGTGTTACAAAAAGACTCAGCAACAAAACTTTGCCATTCTCGCAACACAGAAAAAATTGTGGGTTGTTGTAGCTCAACTTTGCCAATCGTTCTTTGATCCACATTTTTGCGTTGCAAAATCCATATATTGTGTCCATCTCTCCATAATCCCATCATCCCGGGGTCGACGCGTTTTCGTCTCCAAACAATTGTAATGCGTCATTGCCAAGAGAAGGTTGTGCACATGCTGTCGCTTGTTGTACGTTTCGCCATTCTCCACATAGACGATTACTTCGTTCTTGCAACGTTTCAGATGGCCCGGCCAACTTTGCACGTTGCCTGGCACGTCGTTCTTTCTGTAGGCGATTACGACGTTCATGTGCAGATTCTGACGTGTTTTGGTTAAATTCTATTGGAACATCAATATGTGGAATAGGATTTTCCAAAGAATCAATTTGTTCATCATTCTGTTAAGCTTTTAGTTATTGTTAAGGCCCGCCAAAGCAGCCAAAGCACTACCATGTTGCGCAATGAGTGCACACATACGTTCTTGTGTCTTCAGGCATTGTGGAGAATATATGTTAAGTTTGTTACTGATATTGATATCAAAATCTTGGAGGGGGGTCTCTCTTGCACTATTGTCTGCTAGTGCTGTGTGTGTATGTATACCTTTTTTTGGTGTATTTATTACCCTACCTGTTAGCTAAACTGCAAACTCACCATGTTAGGATCAGTCTCCCCCTTGTTTACACAAAACACTCTTCGTGGTGTGACCATAGAAAGTGGGTCAAACTTATCCAAATATATTTTCACGAATATTTTCACGAATAGCCTCATCCTGGCCCACATCAAAAACACAAAAACACTGTCAACTTTTTAGTGTAAGTCTAAGCCAGCCCTTTTATTTATTGGAAAAATTTCGCAGAAAAGTGAAATTAAAAATTGAAAATTTGAAAAAGAAGTGATTTTGAAGGGGAAAATAATAAATAGTAATACTATTTAAAAATTTTGGATCACATAAGCTATCAATCTTTTTGAAAAATTTAGATTCATGAGTTAACAATTTCATTATCAAAGTAATACCCCTGTTATCAATTTACTTGGGTTTTTTTCTAAATAATAAATTATGCATAAAGGTTAGTTTTCAAATACTCACCTTGCAAACCACCAATTATATCTCGATTCCTTAAAATAAATCAAACATGCACCTAAAAGCGCTAGGTCTTTGTGGCTCTATCATCAAACCCAACAGTTCTTTGAAGTTTTTGAAATACCCATAATGTTGGGACCTCCACACAGATTTTGCAGAATCTTGATCTCACGTTTGATTTTACCATGCCATCATCAACACCCAGGCCCAAAAAAGTAACCCTTGTCAGATATTCATGCAAAATACTATTATAGTAGGCATAAAGTATTTGAAGAACCTGTCTCAACCATCTAGACTTCAAATTTCCCTACACAATGTTTTTTCACCTTGTCAAATAGGTCATAATCATCTTGGTCCCTAGTTTTTTCTTTGCACAGAAAATAAGTCAAGCTGTGACCTAAGTGGATGATAAGCCATTCTTCTCAATCATCTGCCCTCAATCACAGCTTCCGATTCTCTGAGGGATTGAGCAGCAACGATCATGACATAAGAACAAAAGTAGGAAAGCAAGATAGTAAACATTCTTAGAGTGGAATAAGAAGAACGGTGGTAATTTATGTGGGACTCCAGCACATGACCCTAGAATGTAGGGATACCAAATTTTTGCCCATTTCTGGATGTATAACAATGTCTCTACCCTGAAGGGCAGAGCCAACAAAAAATAAAGAAACCCTCCTTACCCCCATTGCATAGTTAGAGCTTCGTAGTCCCAGTAGTCTTTGGGACGTTGGACATTCACCTCTGCATACACTTGGGCCTTGAACATAACACTCGGTCGTCGTATCGACTTTCCTACCTTTTGAGCCAAATTGACGGAAGGCGAATGCGCTTGCTGAGATGCCTGAGATGAAGTAGTTCTTCGATAGAGCGAACTGGTTGTGGTTGTGGTTGTGATCAGTTTTCGTCTTGGTGGGTAGAAAGCTGCAGTGTCAGACTCAGCAAAGGGATGGTGTGTAGCCGGCAACCTCATCGGTGCATTACAAAATTGACCGAAAAAAAACCAAAAAACGCATTACATGCGGTCATGTGTAAATATTATTCATCATACATGGTGATTATTTATGCACCATCCAGCAAGCAAGCATCACATGGAGGATGATGATGTATCTAAATAGGGACATGGATGGAAGGCCATTCCTGGTTTATTTCCTTCCCATTCTTGGTGGGCGACGTCCTTTAATATATGTTTTATTTCCTTCCCATTCTTGGTGGGCAGAAAACTGCAATGTCAGACTCAGCAAAGGGATGGTGTGCAACTCCCGGTTTATTTCCTTCCCATTATCCTTTAATATCCGTGCGAACGACCGGACGGATGGACAGAGGACAGATGATGGGACGGATGACGAGACGCACGGATTCAGGGGAGGCTTCATTTTTCATCCCGACATCCTTTAATATATGTAATAATATAGTTTTGAATCCAAACAATTTTTCAATGTAAATAATTTTAAGTACCAATAATTTTTCAATGTAAGCAAATTTTTTTGTATATGAAAGTTTTCCACGCAAGCAATTTTTTAATCCAATAGTTTTTTTAAGACAATTAATTAAATCCAAGCAATTTTTCAATACAATCAATTTTTTGATACAAGTAATTTTTTAATACAATCATTTTTAATATATGTAGTTTTTTTATTAGAAGTAGTTTTTCAATCCAAGGTTTTTTTTTAAAAGTCAATGTAAATAGTCTTCTAATGAATCATTAATTCCATGTCTTTTTTGAATGTGTATGTGTGAGGAAGGTGATTTTATTATTTATATATTTGGATTAAATTTAATTTCATAATAATGGAAACATCTTTATCAAATCTTGTTGATTCATCATTTGAAAATGTATTACATTCATATGGTCTTCATTTGGTTTCAACATACAAATTTATGAAATAGGCACCTATCTTTTTTAGTTTATATCTTATTTGTTGGATAATCATTTGTCATCTCTTTAATTGAAGCAAAATAACATGGCACATTTAAATTAATGTTTATTGTTGAATATAAAAAAACCCAAAATGTCATATTTGAGAATTAAATTCAAGTTTTTTATTTGATTTACATCAAAACATGGTGACAAATGATCAATATGTGACAAAAATGACATCATGTGCTAGGATGGGAGATTTGTGAGGAAATTTCCCTATAATAGTTTGGATAGTTGAATATTTACAAAGGTCAATTTACATTTGAAATAAAATATCAAAACACATTGTGTTTCGATGTGGAATGGATCATTTTCGATCTATTCCCTTACATATAGCTTATAATTTTCAACATTTTGAGCCAATTGAATATGTTAATTTGGTTTATCTCGGTTTTTGCCTATTTTCCAAGCAAATGATCCCAAAGTTCACATAAAATTGAATGATTTTCTATCTTTTTTGGAATTAATGATGCAAAAATTTCATATTTAATTCTCACAACCAACTACATGTTTTTATTAGAATAAAAACCTTGACTTTACATTAATGAACATTTTGAAAATAATTAAGATTCACAAGTACAATATGTTGTTTCCTTGTTCAACATTTCTTGCAATAAAAAATTTCCTATCTAAAATTTTCTTTTAGTCCATCCACCTTAAAGTTTGAAACCAAAGTTCAAAAAATACCTAAGTTCAAATGGATCTAGTTGTTGATCTTAATATAATACATAAAAGAAAAAGAGAATATTTTGATTGGGCACTTTATGAATAATATTTTTGAACTATTAGATATTTGTCCAAATCTTTTTTTTAAAAAAAATCAATATCCATTAACATGTTTCAAATATTAAAAGAATAAAATCACAAATTATGAATCATATGAAATATATGTATATTAAAAATTAGATGAATCTTCCATAAAAGACAAAGTTCAATCATCATATAATGAATGCACTCTAAAATAAATTAAACAACCAATTCCAATTTTTCATAAAACATGATCTTCAATTAGATAAAATAAAACATAATGTTAATATAAAGGAAAATACAAAAAAATCAATATACGTTGCCATTTGTAATAAACAAATCCAAGATGTTCACATAATTCCATGTTTTAGTTGTGAAAGGTTACTTTTAAAAACCAACTTAAATGTTTTCAAATAAATTATTAAAATAATTTTCTACATACTTTCAAATTCAAATAGAACCTAGCTCCACATCATACATATGTACAAGTCATTTACATAATATTAATGAAAATAAACTTCCTTTATATCAAGTGTTGAATATAATTTCCCAAAACACAATCATTCCATCAATCCAAAAATTAACACAATTACAAAAACATTTTATTTAACATCTTATTTTTGTTCAAATATATAAACTATATGGGTGTGGTGATGCATGATGCAATGGTAGTGTTATTAATTTCCTTACAAATGTAAATCAAATTTAATCAATATTACCATGTCTACCACATAATTATGCAACAATAGGTATGTTTATTAAGTAATGTTCTGAATACAAATCACCTTATATGTCAGAAAATGTTTGTCCAAATATGGTAATGATTACTTTACAAGATTTAGTTGAAACACCATTATAGAAATGTTTGAATGTTACCATTCATTATCCATGGGTAAGTTTGTTTCCTTTGCATATGGATTCATAATTCAGAATCCCAAATTTTTAATTCTAATGATGCATCATCTAATAACTTTGATTTTGATAGTGAAGAAATACACTGTACACAAACAAACTCAATGACACATAACTTTTTGGAAGCTCCAAAAATAATGGATTATGATAGTATTATATATTTTATTGCCCCAAATCAACATTTTCACCCCCTAAGTTTATTTTAAAATAAACATTTAAAAGAATTAAATTTTCCAACATTATTCTATGGTTAACCTTGATAATTTTCAGAAGGTTTTTCATATCAACAAATCGCTCAATGGGAGTTACTTTATAAATCCAAAGATTTTTCAACCAATATTTCTAACCTTTTTTTTTAAATTGTTAAAGTTTCCATATAGAAAATCATAGCTTTAAATTGGGTGTGAATGTGAAAAGGAAAATTGTGTGATAGAACCTTATGAATTTTTCAAGTACAAAATAAACCAAACTTAGATAATATTCTTAAATCATACCTAGGTTATCATGATTTACAAAACTTATGTAATTCACCTAATTATTTTGAAAGGTTACAAAAGAATTTATTTATAATGATCAAGCAACTTGGTCTTCCAACATTTTTTTGTCATTTTTACATTTGTTGAAAGATTATGGGATCTTCTCATTAAAACTTTGCACACATTATATGTTTCAAAATTAAATCTCTCAAATAAAATAGAAGACTTATAATCTTTTCATATAATAGAAAATATGAAACGACCTTATCACATGTGCAAGATATTATGATCATAAAACATATTTTTTCCACAAACTTATGACAAAAAACTATTATATTCTTGGGCATATTTTCAATTTTTTATCTTGTTATTAAATTCCAAAATTGTGAGAATGAACATAACCATGGACTTTTATTGATTAAAAATGCACCTATGTATGGAGTGCACACAAATGAAGAAATTGAATAGTTTGTAAACATGTATATTTCTTATGATGTATCATTGTTACCAAATTCATTGCATAATGCACAAAAACATCAACACATGCATACATGTTTTTAAAAAAAAACAATGTTGGGTGCAAATGGGATAACATAAACCACACATGCTTACTTTTGGGACTACTTTTGGGAAAATATTTTTTAGAATATTTTTAAAAATTCTTCAAAAATATTTATAACTTTTTATATATTATTATGTCAAGGTTTATGTAAGACATTTCAAAATATACGTAATTTTCAAAAGTTTTGAAATTCATTTATAAATTTAAAAAACACACATTACAATACTTAATGAGTGATTTTGAAGCTTATTATTCATTGAATATTTTTCAAATTAATTCAAATGTTCCAATGATATATTATGAACTTTAATATATTAAAAAATTTATATTTTCAACACCAAATCAAATTACCACTTTTAAATATGAAAAATTAAACACTGGTTACACTTATTATGGCTCCTATTAATGTGACTACACCTTGTAGATTTCATTATCGATTACGTCCCATGTGTGAAACAAAAAAATTAAAACCCCCTCAAATAGATGGGAATTATCCATTTTCACAATAATACTTCCATACACAACCAAAATATATATTTCAATCTTTGAGAAATTTTTTAAAAATTAAAAATATATCTTTTTTAATTCTTAAATTCTTTAAACCCAAATGAAAATACCCATATATTAAATTTGAGAAGCAAATTAACAAAGTTACATTTTTTTTTAACAAATTTTTAAAAACACAAAAACTAATGCATTTAGTACACGTGTTGTTCATTTGTGATTTGCAAATATAGATATTCAATTTATCTTAAACCCATATGCAATTGCAACATATTACACATCATATATGACAAAAATAAATAAATCAATAACATCAAAATTATATTCTATCCTACAAAAATGTATCGCAAATAATTTAAATGCAAATAGAAGAATTCAAAAATTGGGTAACGTTTGTTTTCAACATTCAACAAATGGTTGTTCAACTTTTTTATCTTGCACTTTTTGATCATTATATCAATCATTTCCAAAATTTCAATTCATCAATACTTCTTTTTTTGAAAAATGTGTTTTTGTGTTAAAACCACAAGTTACATTAAATGAATAAAAACCTAATTCAACTAATATAATGTGTTCATCAATCATAGACAAATATATTAATCATCTTAATCAATATGAATATTTGTCACTAGAAAACTTTATTTGTTTTTATAACATTAAAAATTCAAAACATCACAAACCCAAAATTATTAGGTTTGTAAATTACAATAAATATAAAGATATTAAAAATTGGTCGAGAGAACAATTTTGATCATATTCACCATTTCAAATTTCAAAAACATTACAACTTAGAATTAATGTAACAGGGCATGATGCATATTATTAACAACATGATGAAATTTCTAAAATTAAATCTATTTTAAATTACTAAATGTCATATTCAAATACAAAAGAAATGAATGATTCAATAGATTCAAAATCAAAACCATTACATCTTGTTAACATTTGGAATGACAACATAAATAATGAAATAAATGATTCATGTCCTGTAATTCCTATTATAAATATTACAATCAATATTGAACATTTACGATTTAACTTTGTGATTCAATCACATAATGTATCAAACCAAAAATCACAAACTTTAAAAGATGAAAATTTCACAAAATCTTTATATTCTATGATGATCGAAAATTTGAATATTATAGTTTATTTAAACAATTAAATGACGAATAATGATTAATATTTTATGACGTTATGCATAGAAAAAAATTATATCCTAATATATCAATTTGTTTATTTTTGACAAGGGGTGCTGGAATTGGTAAAACTTTTACATTAAAACTTATAATTCAAGGATTATTATGATTATACGATAAAGACATCTTTTTTGACTTAAAGAAAACCAAGGCTTTACTTATGGCATCAATAGGAAAGTTGCCTTCAATATTGATGGTTTAATAATACATTTAATATTGGAAATACATGTCCAACAATCCTTATTTAGTATACCAAACTTATCAATAGATTCAATAAATAGGCTTACTTGTCAATATGAACAATTACGACTTGTTGTGATAGATGAAATATCATTTGTTGGTGCTAGAATGTTAAATGTTATAAATAATAAATTAAGTTTCATAAAATATATTCAAAACAAATTCTTTGGTGATGTGGATGTTGTCATGAAATGTCATTTCTATCAAACACCTTCGATCAAAGATAGTTAAATCTTTCAAAATATCAAAAGACAAAGTTGATTCATTAATACTAATGTTTTTGCAAACATATGTCCAATGATATGAATTAATAAATTAATATGACAACCTAATATGGTTTCCATACAAACTTTGAAGAAATTATGCACTACAACAAAAAATACAAAAGATATTCAATTTATAAATTCAACTTGTAATTGACAACCATCCAACAATTTTACTATTCCATATTTATTTTATACAAATAAACTTGTGCAAAAACACAATGAACATGTGTTCACTAATACATTAGGTCTTACATTTATTTTCAAAGCAATGGACATTAATCATCAATCATGCCCATGCTATTTTACAAACTTTCAAATGATCTAAGTAAAGCTCCAAGTTTGCATTCTATAATTCAAATAAAAAAAGATATGTTGGTTGAATTATGTGTTGATAACCATACAACATATGATGATCTTGAGAATGGAACTGATGACATTTTAAAAGCATGAACAACAAATTGTTCCAAAACCATCATATGGATAATGTTTCAAAATCCTAAAATTAGAACATTGATAAAAATATATATATAATCATTATTATAACAACATTGAATCAAAATGGACATTAATTGAACTTATCATAAAAAATATAAGAATTGGTAAATCTCAATCATTTATCATAACAAGGATTCAATTTCTAATTCAACTTGCAACAACAAAACCCATCCATTGTTCTCAAGGATTATCATTAAATAAATTGGCTTTTGATCCTACTCATGTTAAAAAAATATGGGTTAACATATATAATATTATCCCACATTCGAATAAAAAGAAAAATTATTTTTGTTAACTCCTCTCCAACATGAAATTTTCTATGTGGATTCAAGAGTAGATATAAAAATGAATATATTAAAAACAATTGTGACTTGGATACCATTAATTCTTCAATTTAAAAGCTTGCATAGTTTTCATGTAATTATACAAGATTTGAATACAACTTCTTTATGCTAACATTATGAAGATATCAACCATGATCATAACCTTCAAATGTATCATATCTTATGTCTTATAAAAACAAAAATACGCCATGCATCAATAGATGTGCATAAATTTATAAATTCATCGAAATATTCATATATTTCAATCCATGATGGTCATAGGATAATGATGATGTATAACATACATATGCACTTAGATTTTATTAATACAATAGTTAATGATGGTTCAAAATATAGTAGTAACTTTTAATATTAATACATGAAAAGCAATAAATATTGTATGTGTGTATAGAACTGATTCATGTTTAGTTTCTACATTCCTAAACAAACTTCAAACTTCATTCAACATTCTCCCAAACATTGTCCAATCATGATAATGGGAGTTTTTAATGTCGACATTCTAAAAGACAATAACCATGAAAAAAAAACTGAAAACTATTGATTTCAAGAATAAGTTTATATTAAAATCACAATCTAGTGAAAACATCACAAAAGTTGAATTTCAACTAGACCACATATGGGCAAATTCTTTCAAAATAAATGTAAATATAGTGTAACAAAAGAATATTGGGCAAATTTTTACAAACCCATTTATACTGCATTCAAATTACCAAACACATTTCCTATGTATAATAAAAAACCATTATCCTCTCCATCTTTCTAAAGTGTAGTGTATGAATGTTGCATTTTCCATCTAATTTTTGACACCCAAAATGATGACACCTTGTGGCCTAAATTTCTATATTTTTATTAATTTTCATGAACCATGTGCAAACAAAAATCATAATTATCAACCAAAAGATGAGAATAAATCTCAATGTTTTTTAATCCACATCTACACCCATCAAGCACAACAACAAAACACCTTTCATGGAAAATTCTAAAGGCAAAATGTGACAACAAAAATTATAGAAGATGTTAAATTCTTAATTTTGAAAATGAAATGAGACTAAAAATTAAGTTGATAACTTTCCCAACTCTTTTCATCTAAATGATATCCATCCATTACTAATGTTTTTTTCAAACATCTAAGTATTTAATTTTACCTTGTGCACATTATGAGAAATTGTTTACACTTTTTTTTGGAAAAGCTTGGATTGAATTTTTGACACAATATCATTATTTTCAACTTTATATTTGTTTGTATGGTTGAATGAAAATCAATGGAACTATGCACAATGAATTTTAAAAGGGCTAGGGAAAAAATTCTTAATACAAATGTAAAAAAGAATTTCAAAATCCTTCATAAAGCTAACAAACTATTATCCCATAATTCATAATACAATTTTAAATGTAATATATTATTTAGGACAAAGCCTCTCCTAGCAGAACTACTTGTTTAAATGTGAAATGGAGGAGTTGGAGGATGTGAACTCTTAATATCTCTCACATTTTTTTTCCATTGCTCTTTTTTCTCACCTTTTAAACATGCTACCTACTATTGCAAGACTCAAAGTCCATGATGGTGGTGTGAAACCATATACAAAGATTTGATGGTCATGGATGGGCAAAAATTATATGTTCTAGTAATGTGTGAGAGAAAGTTCATGTCCATGCCAATTGTTGAGGTCCTCCATTGGATGCATAGCTCTTGACAAATATCCTTTCAATAGGTTTTTATTTCCTATTTCTTAAATCATAGGTCATTTCTTTGTCACAAGCCATGGAGTCTTCAAGTTGGTTTCAAATATGTGTATGGTTTGGCAACTTTGCCATTAATAATAGATGAAAGGTGGAATCAAAGAAATATGGTTTTAATTTTTGAACTAGGGACCTTTTTAAGTTAGTTAATTGTTGCTTGTTTTCTCTTATTTAGTTGTTTTATTATTCTCAATGTTGATTGTCTTCATAGTTGAAGATATGTAATTACACAAGTTCAACAAATATTTTGTTGCATCATTATGACAATGGTAGAGATGGAAAAATCTTTTTTTGTTGCAATGTCCATTCTTTAATAATTTGCATTGGTCTTATTAGGAAGGATCTCATGTCCTCCATCTTCCAAGTTTTGGAAGGTTATGCATGATTGTGAATCTTTAAAATATGGCTCACAAAATGAACTACTATTAGACAAGCATAGGTGGAGATGGGGTTGTTTGTGACACCATCATTGAAAATGTTAGTCAAAACATCATCTTCTTCATGTTCATATGATTACTAGAGGATTCTAAAACTCTTAAGTTCCCACATTTTGGATGACTTGCTTCACCTAACATTGCTTTCATAGTGGGAAATGATGGGTGGTGCCACCTACATGGAGATGGAAAGGTGACAACTAAATGGACGGAACTATCTACCTCACTTGCTACCTCGATGCATTCTACATATGCTTCAATGGAACAAGGTTATGTACTATTCATGAATGATCTTAATGCCATGTTTCAACAAAATTGTAAAAGGCATTGAATTCATTAGAACTTTGTAACCCTATGATTTCAACTTCTTAAAGGTACAATGGTGGAGGTACCTTATTTGTCTAAGAAAATAGAGTTATTTGTGAGGTAAATATTTTTGTATGTGACCTTTCAACTGCATTCTCCATGGTGCAACCTATTCTATCCAAAGACACAACACATGTACAAACACAACAACATAACAATACAAACGCAACAACATAATGGAGACAATAGATCAAGTTTGAAGGAAAAAAAAAAAACAAGACTAAATGCAATAGTGCAAAAAGTTAAAATTCCAATGTGTAAAGTGTAATTTGTAGAATGAATTAATGACAAGTTGAAGCTAATTTGCACATAGCATGGTCCATCAATTTATACCAAAACTAACTAGTCTATTCCTAAGTGAGTACTACAAGTAATCTATAAGTGTTTTACGTTAAGCTAACCATCATTGTCATTGTGGACCAATGATAACTTCTAGTCACCGCCAAGTTTGTGATTCACCACAAACATCTTTGCATTACTGCCACTGCTCGTGATCTAGTTTTAAAACTCCATTAATCTAAAATCAATTAATCATTTCATTTCTAACACTCCCATCAAGTGATTAAATTTTGTTTTCAAATGAATCTAAACCTATGATCTTCATGCACCAAGAATGTTTCTCCCTTGAAATGGCCTTGGTTAGCATGTTTGTAGCCATATTTTTGGTTGAAATGTATTCAAATCGGATTTTTTTGCATTCACTATCACGGACATAATGATGTTGAATCTCTATGTGCTTGGTCTTAAAATGATGAATTGGACTCTTGATGAGTGACAAGCACCTTTAGCTATTGGAAAATATGATAGTTTTTTTTATTGGGTGAACCCAAGTTCATCCAAAAAGCTATGAAGCCACATGGCTTCTTTAGTTGCTTGCGACATAGTCATGTACTCAACATCCATTCTGGAAAGAACAATCGTAGGTTGTTTACGGCAACTTATTGTTCTACCATTCAAAAAAAGGCATAGCATGTAGTGGATTTTTTTGTGCTTAAATCCTTGCCCCAATCTGAGTCACAATATGCACAAATTGTCTATTTGTCCATGGCCTTGTATTGCATGTAATAATTTTTAGTTTTTTCCAAGTAACAAAAAGTTTTCTTCATACATTGCTAGTTGTCCATTTGTGGTCCATGGATAAATTGGCATACTACTCCCATAGCCATAGCCAAGTCTAGTCTCATGGCAATTATTGCATACATTATGCTACCCACAATTTTGTGATAAGGGACATTTTGCATTATTTTGCATTACATATCTATCATGTCCTTTAGGTTTGGTCTAGAAAACTTGACATTGACATCAAATGGTGTGAAAATTAATTTACAATCATTCATGCCAAATTGGAGCAATTTTTATTGACCCAACCAAACGATCTTTGCCAACTAATCTTTTATTATTTTGATTCCTAGACAATATGTTATTTTGTCGAAAAACATTTCAAATTCATGCAACAAAAAACCTTTCACCTCATTTACCGGTTGCAACTCCTTATTAATGATTAATAAATTATCAATGTATAATGTTAGGAATACATTCATGTTTTCCTTCCTTTGCATGATGTATGATTTGATTTGACTCACACCTCTAAAAACTGCAACTTTTGAAAAATCCATCAATCCTCTTGTTCCAAACCCTTTGTGTTTGTTTAAACCCATATATGGCCTTACGTAATTTGCAGAATTTTTTTTTAAGCTCAACAATTTTGTTGCCTTTAAGTTGCAACATGTAAATGTTTTAATCCAAATCACCATTCAAGAAAGCACACTTGACAACCATTTGATGAATTTCAAGGTCAAGGGTTGCTCTAAGTGACATGAATGTGCAAATTGAAACAAATTTTGCTATAAAGGCAAAAGTTTCTTCAAAATCAATGCCATGAGTTTAAAAAAACCTCCAACCACTAGTCTAACTTTGTACTTGTCATCTTTCTTGTTGCCTTTCTTTTTATTTTGAAAGCCCACTTTGTGCTAATTAGTTTTCTTTTTTCAAAAAAAAATACAAACTACCAAGTATTGTTTTTCATTAATGATCGAAAATATTGTTCATCCACAACTTCCTTCTAGAATTTTTTCTATATATTCCATTCAAGGTTTTAGTCACAATGATCAATACGCTAATAGTTACCATACTAGCAAAATGATCCATGAATCTTAATGGCATTCCTTTGAGTTGTTCTAATTTTCACCTTGCATTTTGTACTTGGGATTTTAAAATTCTTCCTTTTGTGGTGCACTTTCAATGGGTAAAACTATTTCAGGTTAATGTTCTTATATGATCAAATCTCCTTCTTTTGGTTCCAAGACGTTAGTGTGATCAATTGCAATTAAGTCAAAGCTATTATTATCCTTTGGCTCCCATTCTCCTTTTTGAAATGAATTAGCTCCCACTATTGACTAAAACTTGATGTCATCCTTTACAAAAACCTTGGTAAATTTCTTTTGATCCTCCCCTTTTTGCTTCAATTTTGGATCAAATGATTGAAGCTTTTCATAAAAATTCACAATCATGCTTATGATTAATTTTTCAATTTCTAGAAAAATTAATTACTAACCTTTTGATTCCAAACTGCAACCCACAAATATGCATTTTGTGGATTTTTGTTCCAATTTCAACCTTGTCTCAATTGGCTTGTGGGTGTATGCCTCACATCCAAAAATCTATAAATGCCTTAAACATAAGGTTTTTTTTTCCGATCCATGTTTCATTTGATTCAAAGATTTGTGAGGACTTCTTACCTTGAATAAGTGGATGTGTTGATGACCTCTACCCAAAACCTTGTGTTCAACATAGGTTGTTGGTGTAAACTATAACATGCAACGAGCAACTTCAATAATAGTCTGAATAACCGTTTCAACAAAACCATTTTGCTATGGTGTATATGGTGCAAAGGTCTGATGCATCAATTCCATGAGCTTTGAAAAAAGTTTCTAACTCTCATGAACAAAAAATTTCACAATTGTCAATCCTAAAGATTTTTATTTCTTCCCAAATTGTGTTTTAGCAAAATCTTTCCACTTTTGAAACTTTCTAAAACATTCATTTTTGTTTTGCATGAAATTCACAAAAGTTTTTCTTGAGAAATCATTTGTAAAAGTAATAAAATACCTTGAGCCCCTTAATGATGTGACTTTAGTTGGTCCCCAAACATCTAAATGAACAAGTCCAAATACTTTAATAATGCAAGATGCTCTATTCATTGGAAATGGCTCCTTGTGTTACTTACTAAATGCACAACTGTCACAAAATGTCATGTTAGATTTGCTTTTGTTTAGAAGTCATGTAACCAAAAAAGTGGGGCTTGGTCAACTCCCAAAGATCATACTAGATATGCATCAAACTATACTCATAATACACAAAATCTACAAATCTATTAATTGATCCAACAACTTTCAATGTTACATTCCCACAAGATCTATATGTCCAAAGATCATCACTTCACTAGAGCTAGGTCTACAAGGGTCAAGCCTCTCCGATTTTTCTTTTTTTCGCTTCAACTAACCAATTTGGCATGTCTAGAACTTCCTTCAACATCAACACAACCCATCAACAACAACTTCATAACTAGATTCACCCACACAAATTCCATCACAATCAGTAGTAACAATACAATTCTAGCACCCAACTACACCTCCAAAAAACATAGGAACCCAACCACAAAACGTTGATTCCCCGCTTGTTCTATAGTTTTGACTAAGGAAATTTGACAAATGTTGCCATAACGCTCACCAAAATAAACTTGACAACCTAATTGAGTATTATAAGCACACATTCAAAGGTCCTAGCTTAATGGGTACTCTCTTCCTTCACATAAAATAATCAATAGCCCCAACACAACAATCATTCACATGTTCCCTTGCCAAAGGTTGCTCACAAAACCCCTAGAATTTTCATCATCACCTTGATCATTGACCTATCTATGTAAATGTATTCTTTTTGAAAAGTCAAATGTGCAACAAAAAGAACAATATTTACATTCCAGAAAGTCAATCACCATCTTCAACTATTGGGCATTCTTCCCTTCAACACAAAGCAAATTCTCAAACCTTAACTACACACACATCACACACAAAAAAAGAACAAATACTTAGCTTCCAAAATCAATGCCTCCTTATGGTCACACCATTCCCATGCTCCATAGCTTGCATCGTTCTCCTCCATTCAAGAATAAAACAACGAACATTATATTAATCCTTAAACATTTTCATAGAATTAACAACAAGCTTATCACCATTTCAAGGTTTCCTCTCACAAACTTTTTTATGAATGACAAGATGACAAAACAATAGACGGTTTTTGGTGCCATGAATTATAGGGATGATCATGTCCAAACCCTAAAATCCCTAATTTTCAATTACACTTTGACAAGTTTCTATTTGAGATGTAGTCACACTAACACCTACATAAATAGTTGTAACCAATGTTTGATGTTGTTATCTAGCATTTTTTTAAAAATAAAAAACCCCAAATGGAATTGCTTTCACAATTTTTTAATTTCAATGTATTGGTATATATACTTTAAAAGTTTGAAATCGATCCAATGAATGAAAAATACTTTGAAAACATTGTAACTAGTGTTTTTAAGCAATAAAAAGATTTGTAAATGGATTTGATTTTTTTGACAATGACATATTTTTACTAAATTTTTTATGGAAGCCATAACATAATGGTGTGATGAAATTTTTAAAAAAAATTGAAGACTTTTTTAAAAAAATTGTTCAAGATATTCCTAGAATATTTTAAAATAAACACTCAACAAGCAATCACCCAAGGGGGCGAGTGTGGCTCATGATATCCCATTTGCATCCTTCGAACAATAAATTCACATTCCCATCATTGAGATGATTATGACATTGATACTGGAGGTCAAAGTTGTTCATCTCAACATTGTTTGCTACTAGTGCAATTTTTGTAGCAACTAGGATCTCACATTTCAACTTGTAAAGTTTGTTGGTTTGTTCTCCTTTGGCCATGACACTTCTCTTGCTACTTTTAATCATGCAATAAATCTTTTCAAATTCAATTGTGTGGCCCACGAAAATAACTTGTTTTAGTGAAAAGAGGTTTTTAACTAGTCTTGGTGCGTACAACACATTGGTGAAGACAACTTGTACTTTCTTTCCTCCAACATTCAAAAACACCATGATCTTTCTTCTGCCAACTACTTTTCAGATTGAATTATCTCCAAAACATATCCTCATAGGCATGATTTCTTCAAAATCTTTGAATTAATCATGTTTGTGATAGGGATGTACTTATGCATTTAAATCAACATACCATGTTTTGTCATCTAAAGAAGTAGACAAGGCTGAAATAAATCCTTCTCCATAATTTACATTATTCTTTTGTTCTTCTTTTGCACATGTTTCTTGTTTCCTTTTTTGCAATCTCTAGCCCAATAATTATAGATGTCCTTGTTGCGATTCATGTTATGTTTGGAGCTTGATTTTTCAATCATCAATGCTACAATTTCTTTGCCTTGATTGGTTTCTCCTTTTCCTTCTTCATAAGCTCTTCATTCAACAACCTTGTGTTCACTACATCCTGTGTTTGATCCATTGGTCATAGGGTTTCCATCATGGTGATCACATTTTGGTAATTGTAAAACAAATTTATGAGAAGGACCATTATTTTCACCTCATCTTGTACTGGTGTTTCAATGGCTTCCAACTTGTTGAAATGAACTTCCATTATGTTAGTGGGACTCATTAAAAACATGAACTTATGTGTTAGGAAAATCTTGTTTGTGAATCCCTTGTCAACATGATGGTTGGCGAGTGTATTCCAAATCCCTTTTGTAATCGGCCATTAGTTGGTTATTCAACATACTTTGAACAAATAAGTTCAAGGCCCTATTCTCCTTCTTGGTGTAGGCTAGTAATGTAGCCATGTTTCTTTTTGGCTTCATTTCAGTGCTGTCAATTATTCACCATAGCTCCCTTGCTTTCAATGAGGTCTCCATTTTGAACTTCCAGAGCATGTATTGCTTTCCTCTAAACTTCTTGACCACTTTGTATTGTGGGCCCATGATTTGTGAATTTTTGGCTACGGTTTCCATGGTGCAACATGTTCTATCCAAAGACACAACATAGGTACAAACACAACAACATGGCAATACAAATGAAGCAACACAACAGAGACAATAAATCTAGTTTGAAGAGAAAAAAATGACAAGACTAAATGCAATAGTGCAAAGAATTAAAATTCCAATGTGTAGAGTGCAATTTGCAAAGTGAATTACCAGTAAGTTGAAGCTACTTTGCACATAGCATGGGGCATCAATTTATACCAAAACTAACTAGTCTATTCCTAATAGAGTACTACTAATAATCTACAAATATTTTACAGTAAGTTGACCATCATTGTTATCGACATTGCGAATCAACAATAACTTCTAGTCACCGCCAAGTCACTAGTGATCCACCACAAGCATCTTTCCATTACCACCACCGCTCGTGATCTAGTTATAAAAACCTATTAATCTAAAATTAAATAATCACTTCATTTCTAACATTGTAATCATATGCATTGAGGTTTGACACATGAAGATGAATGGTTGCAAAACACCAAAGGTGACAAACTTGTAGAAATGCTTGGACAATGAGACACAGAAACATCAGAATAGTGAATAGGAACAATGAGTAACATGTGTTTTGGAAACTTGGGCTACTAATTTCTAAAGCTATTGTGGAGCATGGGCAAACGTAATGGCACCTTATGATTGCTAGAGATTTGATGCAAATTGATAACACAAATTAAGTCAATCATTTCATAACCTTGGGACAGCAATTTTATGCTCCAGTGTTGGCCAATTCAGAATCTGGTTTTCACTGTGATTCCTGGTTATGTGGATTGTAGGTACTGGTCTGTGGAGAATTCAGAATTGGAACCAGGCCAGGAACCCTTTATTGCTCAACCATGAAGGCATCCTCCTACTAAACTCAAACCTGAATTGAAACCCAGATGGAAAATTATATATATGTTTCTCAGTTCCAATTCTCTAAAGGTCCATTCACACTTGGTGTTAGGGACTTTAGTGTCAAGTGCCCTGAACCCTAAACCCTAACACCATGCTAGTCATTTAGGACTTACACCTACTTACCATGAACATTTTATGTCAAGTTAACATTCACTTAACATTATGATATCACCCATTTAACATTGGGTGCCATGTAGGATGCCACCTAGATTTTCATTTAACACTGACTTCACATCAAGTGTGAATACACCACCATAAGTAAATTAGTACTATTTGCAATTTTCAAGGCTATTACAGATTCCTCTTTGGACAACTTGGTTGTAAATACATTGTAGCATTCATTTTGGTGCTAATGCATAAATTGATTACACAATCTCTAGTCTCCGGATGTGTGTAGACAGGTGGGAATTAGACCCAATTTTTGAACTGTATATTGTTTGAAATTTCTTGAAAACCAGAAACAGAAGGTTTATGAAAACAAAGCACTAGGTTCAAAAATTGTCTACAATCTAGTTTTTTCCAACTAGATATTAGTCAACCTTAAAATAGCCTGAAATCTAGACATTTGAATAGAAAGAACTAGATTCAAATAACAAGTTCAGACCTTCACAGAACAAGCCCATTTCTTTCTGCAACCACTTACTCATCAAGAAACATATAACTTAGTAGACACACTACAAAGCCTCAATATTTCTAACAGAGCATGTGTTAATCTTTACTTTCTTCACAAATGAAGTTATAAGAGGCACATGCAATTGAATCCATTGACTTTCCAACACACAAGTTCTCCTATAGTTCATACTAAAACATATAGAGAAATCCAGTCAAATTTCTGTTTGGTGTTTAAGCCTTTTCGATTATATTCTTGTAAGCTGGGAAGCCTTAAGGAACCTACATAAACTGGCTATTGACTACTCGAAAGTTGGCAGAATCAGAAATACTGGAATGCACATACAAGGCATGCAAATCATGTTAGTAAATACCAGCATTTTTCTGGCTAAAGAACACATGTTGAAAGTGTCCATATCAAACCTTCTCTAATCTTGGGATGCTGATCATTCCAAGAGATGCCATTAGAAACACTCTTAAGATCATGAAATGATTTAGGGTTTATACAACCACCACCAATGGTGTCTTTGTTTAGACACATGAAAGTCAGAGAAATAAAGGGTTCTAAAAAACTAACAGGGCATCTACAAAACCTTCTAATTAAGGATAAAGTAGACAGAAAAACTGGAGAAGAATATGAAATAATAAAAAGGACAATGCAGAAAATCCAAACTCATATGTGAAGAGGTCAGGGTTAGCTGAAAAAATCGTGCAATTAAATAATACCCATTGGGGACATTCTTGAGGCACTGTTTCTCCTCAAAACAAGCCATTCCTGATATGAGCTCGGTTGGCAATAGAAGCTGACTTACTACCAGCAATGCAAAAATATGAAACAACCATAAAAGATATCTGCAAATGTAGGCTCAGTTTCACCATAAGTCATGAGATAGATCTCCCAAGTCCCCCACAACACCCTACACACTTTCAAAGAGATTCCTACTCATTCTTGCAGCAACACAGAGAAACAGCACAACAGATGAATTGAGGGATTTACATAGTTCATTTCGTTTGCTGTTCATGAGGCAGGAAGGCTCTCTCATCTCATTGCCACAGCTTGCACCACCAGTGTGCCTGCCTGTTTTCAGCAGCCCACCCTAGAAACTGCTGCTTCACAAAATGCATGACAAAACCTAAAACAATTCCACATAGTTCCTTCTACCACCAACTTATTCTGGAAGCAATGAGAATTTGCACAGATGTGCAGACCATTTGGAGGCTGAAGTCAGCAAAAGAATGCAAAACAATATTGTCAATTGGATGGTTTCAACTGGAAACTACCTGAAGAAAGCAATGTTGTTTGGAGTGTTGCAAGGAGAGAGAGATTAGGTGTGAGACAAGGTACAAGGAGTGAGAGAGGTACAAGGTTATACAATGTGCAAGGAGAGAGGGAGAGAGAGAGAGATGTACAAGGAAAATTCTAAGACTCTGTATCATCCTTTCGAGATGATGCTAGGATTTCCTCTCTTCTGTCCAGGTTTTGCTTTACAAGGCCCACCTCCTCGTCAATGGCTGATTGCTGCTGCTGTAGCTTCTGTGCTTCCTTGGCCTTGAGAGTCTGCAGTTTTGCATAGTTATAGAAGCAGACACCAACAAAGGCAACAGCATAGCCCAAGAGGTTCAAGGGCGTAACCCTATCCATGATCACGGACCATGAAAAAGCAATGAGCAGCCAGTCTTTCACCACACCGGCGACATTCATCGTGAGAGCCGAAGTTTTCCCTACCAACAGAAATACTGCCAAGTTGAGAAGAAAAGCAGCCGTGGAGTTTGTTCCAAACACAAGGAAGTCGAGCTTGAACGAGGAAGTTGCCCTCAAAACCGGATACTCCACGAGCAACCAAGGAAGAGACAGGAAAACAAAGCAGCAAGGAGCAACATAGTAGAGAGTGGAAATCGGGTTGAGCGTGATGCCCTTGGAGTTTAAAAGAATCTGAATCATGACCAGACGAATGGCTTCGACCACCACTGCACCCAGTTGCAACAGCACACCAAAGAGATTGAATCTAGCTTCACCATAAGCGGCGATGGCAACTCCCACGGAGATGGCCACCATGTTGGTCATGGTCTTGGAGTTGAAGGCGTCTCTCTTCAGCAGGACGGCAGTGGAGTACACAGCCACAGGCATGAGCGCCTTGAGCATCTGAATGAAGGAGACAGAGAGGTAGATATAAGCGGAGTTTGACAGCCATAAGGAAAGGGAGTAGAGAGCCCCGATTGGCACCACGGACGACAGGAAAAGCTCTCTTGTCATGTTGTTCACAGGAAGCTCCACTAGCTTGAAGACGCGCACCAGCAAGAAGGCGATGGAGGAGCAGAACCCCATGTGGATCATGGTCAGACTGATCGGATATGGCCAGTTATACATCTTGCGATCTAGTATATACTTGTTGTACACTATCACCGTGAAGCTCAGAAAAATCCATACCGCTACGTATGTGTAGCTTACTATGATCTTCTTGTATACCGTCGCCGCGTTGTCGCTCGCTGAAGTCTCCACTGTGCCGCCCATTGCCGGCCTCCTCATCGCTGCTGGGGCAATTACAGCTTCCTCTTTCTACTAGTACCTTCCCCTCTGTCTCTCTTGTATCCTTCCTTCTTGAATTGCGAAGAGGGAGGATTCTAGATACAACGCAGCTGCTCTTGGTAGAAGTGATGATGATCAGAACTCCAGCTGCTCCAGACTCTTCCGATTCAGGTGATCAGTAATATAAGAAGCTCCAAGAAACAATTCAGAGCAAGCATTCTTAAGCAAGTAGATGAATTTTGTTGTTCCCAAATTCGAGCTGCAGCTCTGCGCTGGGAGCTCCGGAGAGGCACAAAAGTCCTGGAACTTTCCAACTTGGAAACTCTCCCCACACTTCTCGGAAAAGCAATCGAATCGAAGCTAATAAGAAAAAGAGCTAAACAAACAAACACACAATCTCAACATCTCACTCCTCTCTTTTTTCGTCCTTACTACTCAGACAAAATCGCAACCAGACTGGAGGCTGCCTCAGACGCATTGCACAAGAGACTAGTTTTCTGTCTCCTCCCGCTGCTTTGAACCTCGGGTTCTTCCTCGTCTTATGTCCGTTTCAAGTGATATAAAAGCTCGAATTTGAACAGTAGCTGCAACTGCAATTGTGAGCACCCGCTACACCGATCGTCCGACGATAACGGACACAGAAACGGACGAGCTGTCGAAAGGCAGGCGGCCCGTTGGGCAAGAAAGCTCGGAAAATACAGAGCGCGAGAGGAAGGAACGAAAAGTTCGGGAAATTCGCGGAATGAATGCACAAAATGCACAGTGAACAGCTCTTCCCCGCCCCCCTCCACACTTGGGTGTTGCCCCGGAACTTATGCACAGTTTATTTTAGAGGGGAAAAGGGGGGTTGGCGGGGGGGTGGGATCAGGTTATATGGTTTTTCTCCCCAGGATATCAACATGCATAGTTGCTGGATATGTGTCATCTAACCATGCCCCCTAAAAAAAATACTTGTGTGATTTTCCAATAATCGAGTTTAAAATTTAAAAAAAAACCCTTGGTATTCAAAACTTGTGTGGATTTTCCCAATAATTAGGTTAAAAAAACCACCCTTAGTACCTATTTGAAACTTGTGTGGATTTCAAATAATCATATTTTTAAAAAAAACCCTTGGTATTCAAAACTTGTGTGGATTTTCCCAATAATTGGGTTTAAAAAAACACCATTGGTACCTATTTGAAACTTGTGTGGATTTTCAAATAATCATGTTTTAAAAAAAAGCCCTTGGTATTCAAAATTTGTGTAGAATTTCGCGTTAAAAAAAACACCCTTGGCATTTGAAACTTGTGTGGGTTTTCCAATAGTCGTGTAACAAGATCATCAGTATATTCGAAACTTGTGTGATTTTTCAATAATCGTGTAAACAAAAAAACCATCGGTATTCATTCGAAACTTGTGTGATTTTTCAATAATCGTGTAAACAAAAAAACCATCGGTATTCATTCGAAACTTGTGTGATTTTCCCAATATCTTGTAAAAAGCGATATTGGAAACTTTGTATGCTTTTTTCAATATTTTCTAGAAAGCAAATATTTGAAAGTTGTGTGATTTCCGGAATCTGAATTCTCAACCATTAATGTCACATGTATGCATATCCTTTGCAGTGAATCCCAACCATTAACCATGCATGTATACGGCTCTTTTTTAAAAGTAGATGCATATTATTCATATCCATTTGAGAGGGGGCGGGATTTGGGTTAGCCATGCTCTCAAGTTATATACATTTTATTTTTATTTTTTAAATTTAAAAAATTCAGGATATGAACATGCATAATTGTCACATATGCATAAAATCATATTTGAAACCTATGTAATTTTCAATACCCAAGGTTGTTAAACAAACATCAAAAATGCATCCCGACCAACGAACCAACCTGTTATGTATGATGCAAGCTTAGATGTGGGTGTGTAGTATTCGTATCCACTTGTAAGAATTCAAAAAATTCCTGGATTCATTTGTGCCCTCCATCGTGTCCTAAATTGAAAAAGAGTGTAGAACTTGAACTTTATTTTTTTAAATTTTTAACTGGAGGAATTTATAATACTAGGCTAACAACAAATCTCATTACAAAAGTCTAAACCAAAGGCAAACCAAAAAAAAAAAAAAAAAAGTGTGGGGAAAACAGATATGTAGTCAAAAAGTTCAACCTCATGGAAAAGAAAAAGAAAACAGAGAATGTGTGGTGGTGCTTGTTCACCAACAAAAGAATTTGGGGTGTTTTAGTCTTTGCCAATATGTGCTTTTGTATGTCATTCACCAACCAAAGGCCTTTAACCTTGGCCTTGGGTGAACTAGCACCCGCCCTCAAACCATGAGTCAAGTTTCAAAAAAAATTTGGATTGTTTATAACCATCATAAATTGTTCTATCCTATAAGGATTTTTTTAATTCTTGGAGCCTAAGAGTGTAAAACTTGTTTTTTTCTTTTTGAATTTCAACTTCAACTTCACTTTAAACTAACAACAAATGGTGAACAAACATTAAAAGGAACCTAAACATATGTACATCAAAAGCCATAGGAAGAAGGGAGGGTTGTTAAGCTTAATTTTGAGGATTGGAAGGAACTTAGGCCTAAACTTATAGGTCAAAGCTCCTGCCCACTTTTTAGGCATAGGTGTAAGCTCCCTTTTTTTTGTTTTAAAAGAGGGATATTCACGGATATAAGGTGACTTCCAAATACATAAGAAAAATTTACAAACATTTTATATGGTGATATACTATTGTGACTCATATTGATTAGTTGTGAGGAATTTCAAAGGCTTTTTTCTTTTTCTTTTGTGATGGGTATCTTTGATTGACCCATCACCAATTTTTTTGAACCATGGGTATAGTTTCCAATAGAAGCACTCCTTTGGCCTCTTACTCCTGAACATAGAAGCCCGATGGCTTCCTTCTATCCCCTCCCCACCCCTTTACAAGTTATGTACATGTAACTTGAACTATGCTCCAACAATATTGCTTATCATTGTACTTATGTATGTGTTAGTTCATCAACAAAAGGCCTTTTTACCTAGGCCTTGGGTGAACTAGCACCCACCATCATACCATGGGTGAAAAATATTTAGAACTTTCTTGATTGTTTAAATAATCATTACAAATTGTCCCATTCTAAGATTAAGCAAGAATTTCTTATTCTTAGAACTTAAACTTAAAACTTTATTATAACTTGGTTATTTGTAATGGTGTCTTTGTTAACAAGGCATGTTTCAATGGCCTTATCATATTGGTAATTTTGACAATGGACATCTCATTTGATGTAATATCATGTTCTAGGACTCAAATTGTGTTGCCTTCAAAACAAAAGATACATGCACTAAAAAGCAACATAATGTTTCATTGATTCCTATTAAGTTGAACATGTGACAATATATTATTAATATTGTAATTTACAACTGTTTTTAATGAATTAGATTTTTGTAAAATACAACATAAGTTCCAACTTCTAGACAATTTGACCATAGTAGACAAACACCTATTACCTATGCCAATTAGGACTACTTGACACTTTGGTCAAAATAGACATGGCCCCTTGTATCATGTCAACTCATCAATGTGCATATGACCAAGTTGCTACAAATGATTGGTTCTTTTTTATTGGAACATTAGCTTATTGGGGGATACAATTTGACAAATATTGTGTCATAAAAAATACATATAAGATTGTATTATTATATCATGCTCCTTAATTGAACTTCATCTGCTTGTCCAAATGGACATTTTTGTGGTTGGGATTACTTTTGATAGTTTGTGTCCCAACTTTTCAAGTGGACAAATCAACTTTGTAGGTGGACAAAACTTTGTTAAACCAACATTGTTTTGAGGCCAAAGGTGACTTTCATTGGAATAGGTCTTCATGTTTAAAGCTTTGCCCCAATAATTCAAGACTCTTTTTCTTGTTTTAGGGATATCTAGGTTCTCAAAGTGGGATTATATTTTGAGAGTCTTGGTAGTGCTTCCTTTTGATTTAAAACTTTTTATCAAGTCATTTGGGTGACCATGTAATTCTCATCTTGTCTTGAGCTTGCCGTCAACTCACTTTCTTGTATTTTTCTTAACCTAAGGTTAGAGTCACAACAAACACCCATTGTCGCCTAAGAGTGGGACTATTTGTATGCATATTTGAACTCTTCCAAGATGAGCAAGAGAGGGTGGGGGCATTGAAGAAGTTAAGAGGGAGTTTGGTAGGGAAAGATGCACATATATTAAACCCTACCTACAAACACTGGATTATTCCTATTTTATATTTAAATGTCTCAACTTCTAATCTAGGTGATTTTGGGCTGGGGACTTGTTGCATGCATGTGAGAATGAAAATTAACTAACGAGTGTGTAACTTAACTAAGGTTGACACATTCAAGTCCATTGAAATTCTGAAGTTCCATGCCCTAGTCTGAAAGTAGTTTAAAAATGGGTGACCTCCCCAAACAAACCATAGTGAATGCAAAGATGCCAAAAAACCCACATCCAAAAAAGGAGTCAGTCCTCTTCATAGTGTTAGGGGAAATGTTCTCAATCACTCTTGGTTCATGGAGTGTAGGATCAAACTTCATAAGTGCTTTTGGGGTCTATTCTGAAATGTTTTTAACCTTACCTTCACTTCATTGAACTTCAGCACTTGTCACAAACCACTTATGATCAATATACATCTCACAATATCACTTTGCCCAACATACATGGCACAATATCACATTGCCTGTTGGTCATCTCTAGAGCCAAATGATCATATTTGCCCAACATACATGTCACAATATTACTTTGCCTTTGGTCATCTCTAGAGCCAAATGATCATATTTGCCATGGCCATGCCTTTGCATTTGAGACAAAGGTACCCAAATCATCATCACCACCACCAAATGTGTGACTAAAACAATGAAATTCACTCCAAATAATTCCCTGACCATACACATACACAATCTTCCAAAAAACATCTCCACCCACAACTGTAAAATAGCCTGGACACATTATTTTGGATGAAGTAGAGCTTTCAATTAGTGTGCAACTCTATTTAAGACACTATAAACATGACTCCCACACAATTCACCTTCAAGAGAGCCGTTAAAAGGAAATGACTATTTTTAATATGCCTAAGGGATATTTTCCTTGTATGTTGTGGGGCACTTTGAAAAATGAAGTGCTAAGGCATTTTGGAAAACAAATTGCCCAAGCCTTTTGAAAAGTAGAATGCCCACTCCAATGGTATAAAGTCCTCGGCCTTGGATTTTACCGGAATTGGTCCACCCTCGGCTTTTGGGTTTAACGGGAATTGGTACACCGTTTGCCTCACTTGGGCCCTTATTCTCGTAAAGTCCACGGTCTTTGGCTTTTACACTACACAAATGATATCCATTACCAGTTTTTTCATTACATCAAAATAT
>Ga0209611_10002487_pt1 | contig 32377 bp, 24 predicted proteins | sample S1TSphgellanicum_3_FD_187693 | JGI IMG/M metagenome (GOLD analysis project Ga0209611, IMG submission 187693) | Host-associated microbial communities from peat moss isolated from Minnesota, USA - S1T2_Fc - Sphagnum magellanicum MG (SPAdes) (version 2) | ecosystem: Host-associated > Plants > Peat... | reverse complement strand
TGGTAACTTATATGATAAATGTATAATGAAACACAAAATAAGAATAAATAGGAGGGAAAAAACCACATAAAAAGTGTACCCACATTTATTAACCTATATCAATGTTTTCATAACATCTCAAATGTATCTTTATGACAATAATTGAAAATTCCCAATGTTCCTTGTTTGTTTTGGTCCATATGTGAAAGGAGATTTCAATGTCTTCCTACACCATCTTATATATTAAAGCAACAGTGGTGTGTGTTTGTCTGTCTGTCCGAGCAGTGCCTGGAAAATTCTTCCAGGCATTGCCCTTTCCCTGTGGTGTGCTTTGTAGAAGGGGGGGGGCCGAGTAAGTTAAGGAATTTCCTGATTTGGGAATTTCGATCTTTGTGACAGTTATTACCCAACTGACAGTTTCAAGGACCTGAACCGAGGTGGCCAGAATCCTCGATAAAGGACCTGAATTGAGATTCTCAGTACTTGGTCCAAACCTCAAGACGGACCTGAAACGAAGTTCCCAAAAAGAAAACCCGTCGTTGGGGACCTGAAACGAGGTCCTCAGAGAGAAAATTAAATTATTTCTCTAGGGCCTTGACTTAGACCCTATACACGTGCACTCTTTTACTCACCAACACTGAATTTGTTTTTTTCAGGGATTCATAATTTGATTTGTTTGGGAGAACGACTGTTATGAATCCTGGGAACCGACCTGATAACCATCGGGGGTCTGTTCCTGTTTTTCAAAAGAAGTTTGAAACAAGAACCTAGACCGACGATTCTTTGATTCTAATGTTTTTCAATGAAAAAGATCAACTGGTAGTTCTTGGTTTCGGACATATTGAAGAAAAACCGACAGCCGAACACAGGTCCGGTTCAGTGTTGGGTGGTGCTTTTGAGTCTTTAAAGAACCATCGGTTCAGGTCCTTTAAATATTTCAGACCCTAAGAGCCACCTGCTTCCTGTTCTTTGAAAAAACAGACCAGGGCAGCCACTGCGGGGGGCCGGGCGAGGTGCCATGGGTGGCTGGAGTGGCGTAGCCACAGGTTGCCCTCACTCATATCATTAAATTTAGGCTTAACAAATGTGTAAACCATGCCCAACAACTAACATGAAACATTAAGTTTAAGTTCAACACATGCATAAAACATGTCCAAAATATTATAGGACATTTATAATAAAATAATGTTAAAAGTATAAAAGCATCCTCACCAATTGGGTTGGTATTAGTATTTATTAAATACATCATAAAAATTAAATGTTGATTAAATGTGCCTCCACCACACCCATAAACATGAATTTTAACCAATACTTTATTGAGACACCATTTAAATTTCAACACATGGGCCAATCATTGTGACCAGTCAATTAAAATAATCATTTTGTTAATATTGCCCCAAATAAAAGCACAATATCCTATGCAAAAGTGTGATGCCAAAGTTAGTTTATTATATTATTATTTCTTGTCCATTCTTAATGATATAGTCCATCCATGGAAATGTTCCAAACTATTAAACATGACCATAACATGTTCAAATTCATTATAAGATATGAAACATTTAGTCAAAACATGAAATATATATATTTTAACATTCCAAATGTAAAAAATAAAAAATTGTATGATTTTTTTTTAAATGGCATATCAAAAGGTTGAATTTAGAATAAGAATTACATGTCATAATGTAGATACTATATCTTCATGAATAGAGACCCAAAACCCTATGAAACAATGTGAAAAAACATGTTTATTTTATTCTTCAAAATGAATAATGCATGATTTTTTTAATAAATATGATATGTGTTAAAGTTGATGGTAAATTAGTTGTAACTTATACATAAACATATCTTGAACTTGAACATTAATACAAGCAATCTAAAAATAATGTTTTGAAACATTATAACTTCCTTTAAAGGAAAAAAAACCAAATTTTGTGTTATTAATTGTTAGTGTTGAATGAAAAATGTCCCCTATTGAACATTTAAAATGTAAACTCTATACATTGAAAACATGCATGAAATGAAATTAACATTTGGGAAATGTTTCTTGTACAACATGAAGCTTACAATTGAATCATGTGTGAAAATTAATATATAAATACAAATAATTTTTTAATTGAAAAATGATATTTGGAATATGTAGTTTGGAACTCGCTTCAACGATTTTAGCTATAAAACAAATGTATTATAAACATTGTGTTCAAATATTCATCAAAAGTTCCAAAGCCATATTTTATTGAATCCTTACATGCATATCCTGAATATAAAATAAACTTGCATTGAAAGCTTCTCATTAATGGATGTCACAAATTAGTTATCTAATGCAAAAAGTTTTAATGAAAAGATAATTGATGATTTTAAATCAAACAATTAAAGTTAATCAATGAAAAGTGAAATGTGAGGCCCCTCTTTGGCAATGATTGGTTTTTATTGAACTTTTGGTAGTTCAAGTTAATCTCATGGCATAAAGGTGAAAGGTCATGTGATACATGGATGTTCTTCCTTTCAAGATTCAAAAAAAACTTGTTCATGTGGAAAGAGAATAAGGTTATCAATGTTAAGAACATGGTTGCTTGGCTTCGTGTTAACTATGTGAGGGAGATAACTAATGATTGAATCACCAATTATTGGTATTCCAATAGTTAAACTATGACACCAAGTATTTTGTTCAAAACAAAAAAAACATTTTTCGAAATTCTTATGTTGTGTTTTGTTACAAGTTTTAATATGAAATGGTACATTAAAATATGTGTGAAAGGTTAGAGGTGTCCATTGGGAAAATGTGTTATTCAAAAGACTTGGAGATTTTTTATTTAAGTAATAAAGACCACTAAGGTCAACATTTATGTTAAGTAAATGGCTTTAATTTTGGAAGACTCCCTTAGAAACACATGATGTGTTTTTATTAGTGTCTTACAAGGTTTTTGTTGGGTCTTTAAAGTTTTGACAAACAATCTTAAATCTTTTAAGTTTACAAGGTAAAAAAAATTTCTTTGCAATCTAAAGGTAGCACAATTACAAGTTTTAAAGACAAAGTGCAAAACAAATAGGCCATTGCCATGGTTGCCATTGAAGGTTTAAAAAATACAATCCAACTATTAGTTAACTTAACTATGGTATTTTCCATGCATGAAAAGGTTATTGATCCGGGTTTTTGAAAGGCACCTTGCACTATTATTCTCCCTAGGTTTGGTCTAGTTATGAGTAGCTAAAAATTTTAAATCACTAGTCATGAAATGGGGGCGGGTGTTAATTTTCAAAAAATGTTAGGTAATAAAAGGTTCAAGTTTTTTAAAAATAAAACTTGATAGACGTATGTGCATATACATGGCCTAATACCCAATGCAAAATACCCATCCTACACTTGAATTTACCATATTCTTATCCAATTTGAACATGATGCCAATCTCAAGCATAACCCTCAAAATGTGGTTATTTTAACATTACCAATTCATCACAACCAAAATGTGGGTGGATTATAAGTGTTTTAGATTCACCAAATTAGTGATCATCATCTTTGTCGTTATAAGTTTATTAAAATCTTCTCTTTTGCACATATTTCATCAATGTTCTAATCATGGGCACTTGCAAAAGCAACAATAATGTTCAAAAGATTGTGTATAGGAGCTTACTAATGAGCTTTGTGATGCACTATTTTCACACTATTTTAAATTTTGTTTGAATCCTAAAATTATCATATGATTTGTTTTTTAATTCTATGATTCTTTCTCTTTAAAGGGGCTTGAACTTGATATGATTTGGCTTTAGACATCAACTAATCACTATTTTTATCTACAACATAATGAAAATGTATAATCCAAAACGTTTTCAACTTACATAATGATCTTGCATTTGTATGAGCAAGAATAAAACTTAAACTTTAATTGGTTCCCATTCTCATCCAAAGCCTTGCTATATAACCTTTCATCGGTGCTCATTATTTCTATTTTTATTAGAATCCTTGTTCGCTTTTAATTGAAGTAAAAAAAAACCTTTTTATTTTAGACATCTATTGTTATGACATTATTGAATTAATTACAATCACTATACCAAAGTACTTAAATAATTTTGACATAAATTAAATTTTTTTTTTGATTTGCCGAATTTTTGAAAAAATATTTATTACTTGTGTCAAAATTTTAATAAAATTAAGAATGAATTAGATTTCAACTATTAAGTTTGAATCACATACTTTAAAACATAGGGATTTAATATGAGATTGTTTAGACACACTAGGATCTCCCATAACATTGAAGAGATTGTGTTTATTATTATAAATAACCATTACTTGCCAAAAATTTCAAAATTAAAAAACCTAGTGTCGAAGTTAAGATTTAAAATTTAATTAATTATTTGATAGTATGTTGCCAAATCCAATTAGGAAATACAATATGTAAGTTCAAAAAATTGTATGTTTATTTTAAAACAACAACTTTACCTTTAACAAAATTCTCTCTTTGCATCCTTCATAATGGAATACACATTTATTCATTTCCTTATTGGACTACAACTTGAATCCAATTTTTTCAAATGATGTTATTCATTATAACCCATAGCATAATTTATTTATTTTTTATGGAAAAAATGGAACCAAAACATAACATCGACCCTTAAACGTCAAAGAAAAAAAAAACATTAAAAAGCTAACCAAGTTGGTTGGCCTTGACATTTAGGGGTTAACATCATAGAAAGTTTGTTTTTCCTTGGTACATTTCATGGTATGACCATAACCAATAATAGGATGTGTTCATTCTTAATTGGACATTCACACAATAGTAATATGACATAACTTATTGAGTGCATGGATGTGAATCCCATAGCTTGTTCAATTCATGGATGTGAATCACTTTTCATCCACATATAAAAGATCAAAAATTTGAATCATGGACAATTTTTTTTTCAATTATGTTTTAAATCATCCATTTAAAATGAAACTCAAAAGGGGATCAAACCTTAGGCAAATCCTCTACCCATTGTACCTTGAATTTTATTTACAAACAAATTTAATTCTAAAATATTTTTTAAAAATTATATATATACGAAAAATCAATGTAATAAAAAACGTTTATTTACAATCTCAATGTGTATTTTTTTACGTTTTGAACAAATCAAAATATAGATTTACACGAAAAATTAACCTACAAAAATTTCTAACATTGAATTAAACATATTGTAACTTCCTATTTCACATACTTCCTAGGCCCTTTTAAAGTTTTTTTTTTGATTGCCTAAATAGTAGAAGAATCTACATGTGAGAAATTGAACATTTGAATATGTGTTATATCATTAATAAATTGATTACTAAAAGAAGTTTGAACTTTTTTTTGAATAGAATAGCCATCATTAGCTCCATTGACCAAATATGGTTGTGGAAAACCACTAGCAAGATCATGATCCCTAAATTTAGGGTAGTTAAAAGAAAGAAAAAAACCCTTAGCATTTTTAATATTCACAACGAAACAAATCACATTTGTTGATCTAGAAGATCAATAATAAGGATTCAATTTTCAATTCAACTTACAATAGCAAAAACCATCCATTGTTTTTTGAGATTATCATCAGATGAATTGGTTTTTGATCCTACAAACGTTAAAAGACATGGGTTAACATATATAACATTATCTTGCATTCGAACAAAAGAAAAATTATTTTTGTTAATTCTTGTTCAACATGAAATTTTTTATGTGGATCTAAGAATACATATAAAAACTGAATAGATTGAAAACAATTACAATTTGGATACCATTGATTCCTCAATTTAAAAACTTACATAATTTTCATGTAATTATACAAATCTTGAATACAACATCTTTATGCCAACATTACAAAAACATCAATCATGACCATAACCTTCAAATGTCTCATATTTTATGTATTATAAAAATAAATATACACCATGCATCAACATATGTGTACAAATTTATAAATTCATTGAAATATTTATATATTTCAATCCATGATGGTTATGGGTTGATGATGTATGACATACACATGCACTTAGATTTTTTCAATACAATAATTAGTGATGGTTCGTAATATATAGTGACAATTTTTAATATTAATATACGAAAAATAATACATATTGTATTTGTGTATAAAATTCATTCATGTTCAATTTTACATTCCTAAACAATTTTCAAACTATAATTCAACAAGCTCCCGAACATTCTCCAATCATCATTATGAAAGATTTTAATGTTGAAATCTAAAAAACAATAAGTAAATAAATAATAAATAAAAATTATTATATTTCGTGGACAAATTTTAATTAAAATCATGATGTAGTGAAAGCACCACAAAAGCTAGATCTCAATCAAACCATACATGAACAAATGTCTTTGAAAATGAATACAAATATGGTGTAACAAAAGTACATCGATCAAATTTTCATAAATTGATTTATATTACATTCAAATTATCAAACATATTTCCAATGTATAACAAAAAACCATTAATGTTTTTATTTATTTAAAATGTAATCACTATTACAAAATGTGGGTGTAGTTCATTAGTTCTTGTTCACTAGACCAATGAATTCACTATTTTTCAATTAGTCCATACTTATTAATATTAATGAACTTATTAAGAATCTAATGAAATCACTTAGCATACAATGACACTTTTTGTTGAAGTGAATGTTTGTGATTACATGCATATAAATATTTTATTTTTCACCTAATTAATTATTCCCAAAATGTTGATACCTTGTGGTTTGAATTTGTATTTTTACATTGTTTTGAATGGACCATGTGCAAAAAAAAAATCATAAATATCAATAACAAAACAAACAAAAATTTGGACAATTTTTTTATTCACACATATACACTTATCAAACACCACAACAAAACACCTTTTATGAAAAATCTAAACCCAAAATGTGATAAAAAAAAAAAGAAAAGTATTACCAAATTCTCAAACTTAAAAAATAAAAAATGAGATTAAAGATAAAAAAATTTCCATTGAAATTAGATCCATTCAATATTGATATTTGTTTTAAATATCAAAATACCTAGTACACATTGTTAAAAGTCGTGTACATTATTATTCAAGTGTGAAAAACTTGGATTTTTTAAAAACAATATAATTATTTACAACTTTATATTCATTTGTATGGTTTTGTTTAAAAAACAATGAAAATATGGTTTTAATTTTTAAATATCCAGATTGAATTTTAAGAGGGTAAGAAATTTTTTTAATTTATTGAAAATATGAAAAAGAAAATTCATGATTTTTCATAGAGCCAATAAACCTTCATTCAATATAACTTGAGGTCATAGTAAAACATTAAATGTAATTCCATTTCAGTGATTCTTTATTATTTAGGAAGATTTGTCTGGGCTGAGAAAAAGGCATCTTCTGTGAAGATGCTCGCGTACGCCAAGTCCGCCAGAATCCATGTGCGCGAGAGCCTTCTCTCAGAAGCGAACACTCTTCTCCGTCGCTCCCGCTCCGCTGGTGTTTTCTTCTTGTCCGTTGCTTTCGCTCCGCTTTCTTCTCTGCGCTTCTTTGTCTTTGTGGCTCGCTCTTTTTGCTCTTGTCCTTTGCGAGCTTAATTGTTTTGATCTGCAAAGGTTTTTTTGTCGTCTGTGTGCTCCTCCTTTTTTTCATTTTTTTCATTTTTTTGGTTGAAGAGATTTTGATTCTTTATTGTTTTATTTTTATTTCAAGGGGGGCTAAGGAGGTGAGAGAAATGGCGGCGGAAGCCAGAGAAGAGAATGTTTACATAGCGAAGCTTGCGGAGCAGGCGGAGCGGTATGATGAGATGGTAGAGGCCATGGAAAAGGTGGCCAAGACTGTGGACGTCGGAGAGCTTACAGTGGAGGAGCGGAACCTGCTGTCTGTGGCGTACAAGAACGTGATTGGACCTCGGAGGGCCTCTTGGAGGATTGTTTCCTCCATTGAACAGAAGGAGGAGAGCAAGGGCAACGAGGAACACGTCGCGGTCATCAAAGACTACCGGGCCAAGGTGGAACAGGAGTTGAGCACTATCTGTGACAGTATTCTGAAGGTTCTTGATACTCATCTTGTTCCGACCTCCGCCACAGGGGAATCCAGAGTTTTCTACCTGAAGATGAAAGGGGACTATCACCGATACCTCGCGGAGTTTAAGACCGGCGCTGAGAGGAAAGAGGCAGCGGAGAGCACACTGTTGGCCTATAAGTCGGCTCAAGTACGTTCCTTGATGTTTTCTGCTGTGCATAGTGTTGTATGCGAATGAAATTACGGTTTCCTTTTTAGTGGTTCCGCTCCACATGAAGAAGAGATCATGGCACATAGCAGTTGAGTTGTCTTTCGTGTATCATGAGAATTGTGCGGTTACATCTTACATTTGCGCTCACAGGAATGCATAGAATCTGAAAATGTTCTGGGACGATTTCGGGGCGCTACGTTGATCTGGCTGTGAACATATTGATCACGGAATTGTCAGTCTGGCGTGATCATCACACCAGGCGGCCAGAGATGGAAAGGATTATGTTTGTGTTTTTTGGTCTGCATCGCCCTCTCTCTATATGTGCATTCAACCGTTGTGGAAATGTGGTTCTTCATATGCAGGAGATTGCACTAACAGAACTGGCTCCCACACATCCCATCAGATTGGGGTTGGCATTGAATTTCTCAGTCTTCTACTATGAGATTGTGAACTCACCTGACCGGGCCTGCACTCTTGCAAAGCAGGTGTGATTCCCCTCCTCTTTCTTTCTTGGGCAGAAAACAGTTTCTGTATTTTGGTTAGTGCAATCTTGTGTTTCTTTGTTTCAACCAGTTTGGATACTAGCAATAAGATCTCTTTGTGGTGGTTGGTGCTGGTGGTGGAAGAAAATGCCTTTAGATAGAGCATGTCTAACAGGTCACTCCTTGGATTACAGGCGTTTGATGAGGCTATTGCGGAGCTTGACACATTGGGGGAAGAATCTTACAAAGACAGCACTCTTATCATGCAATTGCTGCGGGACAACCTCACACTTTGGACATCAGATATGCAGGTATGCATCCACTGCTTTATAGATGTCTGCTTTATGGATTCTGCTGGTTTGCTGCTTGTTGATTTCCTTGTTTTAAAGCAATAGCAAAATAACCATATTAATTGCTTTTGGGTTTTTGTTATTGTGTGTAAAACTAGGAGGAGGCTGGTGAAGAACACAAAGAGGGTGCACGGGCTGAAGATGCCGGTGAACACTGAAAGACAGGATGAGGTGTGACTTATACCAGCTAGTGGACTGGACCCGGGGGATTTGACAACAGGGTGGGAATGGGGTTCATTTTAATCCTTTGCTGCTGCCTGTATGTAGACTGCTTGAATTTGCAGGCCTGTCTTCTGCCAAGACATGATAGAATTGCTGCACATTGGATTCACTTTTAATGTGTATCTGCAGCTTGACTGGATCTTGCATTTCTTCAGTTACACAACAATGTGCCGATAGTCTCTTTCTGGTATTGAATAGGCAGAATATATACATTCTGTGTTGCTGGGCATTTTGCTCAACTTTTGGAATCTGGCTAAATTATCATTAATCTATATGTTCAAGAGACTTTGACAACTTGCAGTCAGAGTAGACCTCTGGTGAGAGTACACCTCCTCTTCAGTGGAGGTATGAGGTTGGTCTTTCTCTTTCACATTGTGATAATTGCTCTCATATTTGGACACTGAGTCTAAAGCTTAAATGCTCAGCTCTGATATTCTGATGAACGACTCTGATCATGGGACAAAGCTTTTTACTTTCTTGCATTGAAGAGTATACTAAGAGGGACTTCCTTGAAACTGTTTTCCATGGGGATTTTCTTGTTTGTTGTTGTTGCAGCAGTTCCTGCAGCTCTCAAACCGTTTTTGGCAAGTATTCTTCATTTGCACTCTAGGCTGTTTTTGTCTGTATCAATTTCTAGTTCACAGCAAGGCTCAGTACTTTTGCTACCTTGCATACCCCTGGAATGGCAGTTCCATCATCTGACACATTTGATACAGCATGTAAAAAAAGCAGGAAAGGGAGAAAGATATGGTCGAGCATTAAGAAGCTGAGGAGAAAAACTCCAGGAAGAGAGGAGGGGGGCAGACCAGGGAGAGTCACAAGCTAACAATGAAGCTGTGAAGATTACTGGTAAAGACTTACTGAAGGTGATCATCCAAACCTCCATCAGGGACATGGCAAGAAAGAGACAGCAAGTGGATTAAGTTCATCACAATATGTTTTGCAGGATTTGGTGATGCAGCAGCCATGACGTAGCAGAACCTTCCAGGTAGGTATGTACAAATGCATGAATATCTGGAGGTAGTAAAGTATTTTGAAATGAATGCCCTGCTGTGGATGTTGCTGGACATGCAAATCTCTCAGCAAAAATGTATTTATTTCCCCCAAAATACCTTCTCACCATTCATTCAGGTTGCAGCTCATTCATCAAAAACCCATCTCTGCAGGGAGAGCACTAACTCCCATAGATATGAATTGCAGGGAGCTGCTCAAGGCTGAAATCCTTGAATATGTTCTGAGGTGAACATTTTGCCATTACACATAGATACCATTCAGAATTATGCTGTGAAATGCATCACAGTCCAACCTTTGGACTGCATTTCACAGCAAACATACTAAAATAGAGATAAGAAGGGATTTGAAGATCTGCTGTATTTTTTGGTTAGCTATGCTTTCTGTTTGCAAGTTTTAAATGAACTTACAGATTGATGCAAGAAGGCGGAGCAAGGCCCAGAGGTACACAAAACACAGGTTAATTGATAGTTTCCTGAGAGCATGACTGTGAAGGATATAAGATGGAACAAAGGACTTATCCCTTGGACGGGTGAACATTATAAATCAGGAAAAGATGTGCATTGCTGGAACAGGAGTGAGTGAGGTTACCATTGTTGAAGGCATATATCTCAACAAAAGTAATGGCATCTTCCTGTGATGTACATGTTCTGACACCTTTTTTTGCTTGCTCACTGTACAGGAGCTTCCATCAATAGTCCAATAACTTGCTGAACAGTCATGACCTCCTGCATCATCCCAGTGTTCCAAAGCATGAACACTGTATTATACACAGATGCTGGTAAGTAACCAGCTTAAACAAATTGAGCAGCATTTGTTGGCCTCTCTCTGCCTTGCTCTTTACTGGTTGCGAAATCAGAAAACCTTCAACCCCCTCTTCAGGAGATACCAATGATCTCTTTTCTTCTCATGATCCCACGCTCAATATCAACCTTCTCATTCGTATGTGCTAACTATACAAATACACATGGATATGGGTGCTAGGTATGCATCCTTTCTTGTTGCCCGTGTCCCTCATAAGCCTTCCTCTTTTATAGCACTGGTAGCCTTTCTCTTCAACTCCTGAATATCAGCTACAAGCTCCTTCCGGCTTGACTGTGGCCACAAATCCAGGAATGATACAATCCAGTTGTTGCACCGAAACCAGATACAAAATTATGCATCCATAATGAACAACTATTCAGCTAGCATTAGATGGCCAAGCAATGGACCAAAGCAGTGGTACAAAACCAACTTCAAACCTCGAGAACTCTACAGTGATGTGATTCCCATTGAAGAACAGCATACCTTGAAGAGCAAGTAATGGTAAATGAACCACCCTGTGTAGCCAAGGCTGATCAACTCCATGAGCTTTGGGAGCTGCATGGTCACAACAGGGAGGGACCCCAAAGTTATAAACACTTTGTAAACATGACAAGGACATCAAGAGGATACCAATGCCTGCCTGATTCTTACCCTGAAGAATCCTGTTCTCAACAAGGTAGTATGCATTTAGATTTGGCTACCCATAGAAATGCCATCAAAGAGGTAATGTAATGAACAATTCTGCAGTTCAATGGATAAGAGGATCTAATTACATACCAATGCTAAAGAGTTGATTGCACCAACAATGGTGGAGGATAGCCACAAGGCAACGATAGCACCTCCGGCATACACCCCAACAGTCGTCTTGTTCTCCACACCATCCCACTAAAACCATTGCATAGGCAAAAATCCAGTTAGTCATTCCTTGCTTGCGGAAGGAAGCAACAAGGTCTTTGCAGTAACCATGCATTAGTTAGCTTACAAAGTGCTGGTTGAGAGTGTGCGTGCAAACTGCAAACATCAGAAAACAAGAAAAAGGTCTCTCACAGCTATAGCTGACCTTCGCCTTCAGATCTGTATACAATTCCTCGAATTGTTTGGCAGCATCTGGTGTGGAATCGTCTGATGATACAGCCCTGATCAGAAGAGGAGAAAATCTTCTTGTCTCTGTTGCATTGCATGATAGAGAGGAGGCATATGCACTTGAGACGGTTTATTATAAAAACATTGTCCTAATATCCCCCGACCATAGCCTTGCCTTAGAACAAACAGAGAAAGTTTTAGCAGATCACAACATGGAGAGATAGGAGATCACGATAGATTGAATCTACGAGAGAGCAGTTCCGTTCTTCCAGAAACCAGGAATTTTTATATCGCTTCATTTCTACACCAGCAATGCATTCAGAATTCCCCAGAAATAGACAAAGCTGTACATCCATAGACGACAAGAAAGAATCCAACGTTATTATCTCTACAACACGGAGCTTTGCAAAAGATCTCACGTTAACGTCAACATTGTCCAGATGTCAAGAAGTAGAGCTCATCCGACTGGAAAAAAAAAAGAAAAAGAGATGCGATATATCGCTTCAATGTCACTAATGCCTGTTGCGAAAAAATTCCCAAAATTCGGGAGTAACTCAATCGAAAAGAATTCCACAATACTGAAGATTTCGCTTCAAAAGACCTTATGCAAAACTCGACGTAATGATCCCCTAGAACGCTATGCAATTATCACCTCAGTAGCCAGCCTGGCTTTACAATACGACGCGCTACAGGAAGTCTAGAGATAGAATATAACCTTCTCTTCTGGCACTGAGACTCACAGTCCCACTGTGGATGCTACTCCTGAGAAAAAGAGAGGCAGAGGAAGAAGAGGAAGAGCAGAGAGCGGATGCCGTCGGCGACACAGGCGTCCCAGATTCTCCAATTGAAACCGATATTCCAGCCAATGCCGCCATACAAGCCATCACTCCTTCAGCACTGCAGGTGACCGCTGGAAGCAGATTTGCTAGCGAAAGCACTGCCTAATTTCCCCTCCCAAGAAACTCTGCAAGCGTTGTCTCCAAGCTCTGGCTATGGCGGACGTCTTTCTGGCTAGAGCAAGGAGACGCAAAAACCCAGTTTCCACAGTGTGAAAGTGGTTTCTTGCCAACCGGGCGACTGGCTACTGCCGGTGTCCCATTTTTAGATTCGTGGAATCGTACTCGGAACTTGGTAGAATTAGTGGAATCGTCATTGGAAATTGGTAGAATCGGTGGAATCACAATCGGAAGTTGGTAGAATCGGTGGATTCGTACTCGGAACTCGTCAGAATCGGTGGAATCGTAATCGGAACTTGGTAGAATCAGTGGAATCGACAGGTAACACCCGGTCGCCTGCGCTATTTAAACAAATAAAAAGGGTGGTTACTGTAGTTTTGAGTAAAAATTGGGTCACATGTTCACCACTTGTTCACATAAACTTGTTGGGTTTTTATTATAAAATATTGATTTTTTTATAGGACTTGGTTTGTGATTGGAACCCAATTCAATGTGAACATGATTATAATTATTTTCTAGTTTTGGGGGTTTATCCCCAAGGTGTGGTTGTGGAGTTTCATTTTTCATGTCATGAGATTTCAAAGTTCACATGAGGAACAAGAGGCATGGTTGATGTCAAGGTTTGTTGGGTTTCTATGTTTTGTTTTGAATTTGGATTCTTCCAATTGTAAGTGACAACATTTTGTTATTTGAAACATTTGTGTGCATGTTTTCATGTGTGTGACTTTGTTAGTTTTGATATTGTTGCATCCTAATCTAGTAGTGCATGACAAATCTACCAAACCATTTAACTAGAACTCTTATAAGAGACATTATTCTTCCTATAATATATTTTTCATGTTCTAGTGGGGATTACGTTAACATGGGAAATTTCTTAAGATCCTTAAATTATTTTCCTAAGATTATAATATTCTAATATATTTTTAAAGGCTCATACCTAAAAACATAGCCAATTGGAATGTGCAACATTATATCTTATAATTGTCAACAAGATCTTTCCACTATTTTTTTAAATTTAATAATGTACATATTCATTACATACATAAATAATATTTTAAATTCATAATCAAGATGACTATAATGGCTAGTTGTAATCATATGCATACTAAAATTCCTAACTATAATGGTTGATTAAAGACATGTAATAATAATATAAATGATCATAGTTAGTAACCTTAGTATTATAGTCATAATTTTGATTAGAAAAGTTTGATGGTCACAAAAGACATGTCTTATATGACTCTTGATTAGTGAAGACATAGTCGCAAAATGTTATACTCATGGATTCCACATTTTGGTGCAATGTTAGTTCATTTGTATTGAACAATTCCAAATGTTAGCACTTCCAACTATAATCGCAGACACCATTTGATGTTGTTTGTTCATTTTTCAAAACATGTCTTCAACACTATTTGAAAAAAAATTATCAACATCACCCATGTTTGAGTAGGCATGACTATTAAAAAAATCCATGGAGCATAATAGAAACCTTTAAAAAATGTTTAAAGAATTTTTTTTTAAACCTCAAACAAACCCTTCAAAAAAATCTTAATCAAACCCAAAACAAAACCTTAAAAAAGACTTTAATTGAACCCTTAAATATGATAACCCCATGGACTCGCACCAACCTTAAACCGACCTAAAAAATGAAGAGGTGCCTTAAACGAACAAAAACATAGCATTTCCTGCAAAAATGATAGATACTAATTAATTTGCAAGAGCTTTCTATTTTCCCCTTCCTCAAATATTAAGATATTGAGATGTCTGAAGATAAAATATCGAATATATTAGTAATATATTCATAGAAAATTGATTCAAAAAATACCTTGCTCATTTGAAAATTTCCTACAAATATGCAAAGAATTTCCAAAACTTTTCCGAAACTAAAGGAAATTTCCAAAAGATAAAAGCCCATAATCCCAATGACAAAACTGCAAGGCTTTCTTGACTTCGTTTTTCTATATGTCAATTATGTATTCTTAACATGTAGATGCCATGGATGAATGGTCGTTATTATAGGTTTCATACTTTCTTGAAATCCAATGAAAAAAACAAAGTAGACCATCATGACAAGATCCTTTAACTTAATCGACCTTATTGGAGAACCTGATAAACGGTTATTTATTTAGTGCTAAGAACATGAGGAAACCTAGGGCAATAAGCCCGGTGCTTTTGTAAAATTGTTAATTTATAATACCTATTGCAACACTTATTTTCTTTATTTTCATTAGTTATAGGCTGATCTATATTTATACCGTTATTTACAGTGGCTATCAAACAACACCTTTGCTACAACATTATTGCACAAATTATGTAATATGAATATTTAAATAGGTTTCCTCAAGGCTATGCCCCTTTATATGATACGATAAAGTAATGACACCTATTTTACTTCTATTTTTTTATATAAAAGGCAGAGTCACTTCTTGCAGCATCCTTTTCGCCTTTTAATTATATCCTTCTTGCCTTTTGATGAGAAAATAGCAAAGTAAAAAGGCGTTTTGCACTATCTAAACTTAGAGACTTGCAATTTTCTCTCTTTTCCAATAAGAAAGAATAAAAAAATAACAAAAAATTTGTTTTTTCCGCTCCAAACCTCATGAGCTTGTTGGGTTTGACATAATTACTCATAATATACAAGCCCTCCCCAAAGGTACAATGTTATATTTGGATGTGTGTATAAACTGCCATAATTAATAAATTACGGATGACTTCTATAAAAGGATTTGGGTATAGCAGAACTTCAACTTACGACCATTAAGTTAAAAGCCCAATGCTCTACCAACTTAGCTATACACCTAGAGAGTCTTTATTATAAGGCTGAAGATCCATCATTATGTAACTAGATGATAAATTCATAAAAAACAACAATGACCTCAAATGCGAGCCATGAACAAAGCATATCATAATTTATCTACTCCCAAGGCGTAACAATATATTATTTCTTTTCGCAGCAATATATATATATTACCAAAATAAAAAAACTAAAGAAGGAAAAAAAGGAATTGAAGAGAGCCACCACCAAATATTTGATCACAGCTTTTGACCATTTTAACAATCAAAGTGGTCAATTTGCGCCCAAAACCCAACCAAGATGCCCTCTCACAATTAAAAACTTCCTGACAAAGTAAAAGAGCTACGACTAACATCAAGTTTTGGCCCTCTTTTCACAGCCATCAACTCTACTTTCAAATCCTTACCATATAATTAAATTCTCACCTATAAATCTTCAAAGAACCCTATAGCCAAGCTTAGTATTACATCAAGACCGGAGCTCTGGTGGGAAAATACAAAAAAACATATCTATTTTGTTTTCAGTTTTTTTTGTGTAAAACACAATTTCTTCTCTTGCATAATTACTATCTTAGCCTTAAAACAAAAAAGGTCACCTCACAATTTAAAGAATGATAAAATAAAAATATACACTTGCAAACTACACATAGATTATGGAGCACATAAAAGATTGCAAAAGATTAATGCAAAAAGCCATTTTAATTTCAAAATATGTATTTTTTTTCCATCCCAGACAATGACTCTACACTATAGGCCTTCCATTTCTTAGCAATCGTAACAATATGCATTTTTATTGTTTTATTTCATCTCTACGGCCTCCATTTCTTTTGTTAGGGTGCAAAAACCATATTATAACGAAAAAGTTCAAAAATAACCTCCAACGTATTTAGCTGCCAAGTTGCGGGTAGTTCATAAAAGTTATACTAAGTAGATTCAACGTGCAAAGTGTTGTGCCTTTTTGTAAAGTATTTTAGCCTAATTTAATTACTTTAGTTTTATAGAATATAGGCTTAGTGGGACTCGAACTTACAATATCACCGTTATGAGCAGTGCGTTTGAACAAATTAAACTATAAGTCCTTCATTTGATATGCTAGTAAGCATATCAAATCAATCAAAACTTGTTGCCTTTGTAAACTATAAAAGGCTGGAAATCAAACGAAAAAGAAGCCTAAGAGAGATAGAGAAAAAAAAATATATATATATATATATATATATATATATATATATATATATATATATTGCTTACTTTTTAGCTCAAAAGAAGGAAATGTGTGGTTAATGGCGTAAAACCACATAAAAGCAATTAGTGAGCAAACAAAAATTGAAAGCCACAAACGCACAGCGAAAAGAGAAAAAATATAGACTTACGACCTATGACCTTTGTCAGTTTGATTTGATCTTTGCGTCTTATTTTTTGCACCTTTTTATTTCTCTAACCTTGGCCTCATCACCAATTAGAAAGCATGCAAGGTATGCATTATCGAAATTAGTCATGATAGGAAATCAAGCAGTTCAAAAAAATTTAAAAACTTATTTTGCGTCCTACTTCTTCCCTCCTCAATGAGCCTTTAAAGCTCTACTATCAAACCAGTTGCAAAGGTTAAATACCCCCTTTCTTTATTAGTTTTTTATGTGTATGTTCTTGGTGGCAAGCGAAGGGCTCGAACATACGAATTGTTTAGCCCTGAGGTGCTCATTTTATTTGGAAAATATAAATATAAATTTTTTGGGCGTAGCCCTCTACCCATAAAGGACAGAGAGCACAGGTCTCTTCACTTTGCAAATAAGGTGCAGCAAAAATGTATTTATTTCCCCCAAAATACCAACACCAAAAAATTAAAAAACAAATAATATTAAAAATGCCATCATTGGGGCAAACAAAGCAATAACTTATGTTAAAGTAAAACCTAAAATGGCATAACCAAATAATTGTTTAGCCAACGATGGATTTCGTGCAACAGAATGAGGTTGGATAAGGGTTATTTTTGTGTTGCCCTTCAAAGCAATCTAAAGGTGCCCATAATACATAGTTCCTCCCCCCCCCCACTAGAATCGTATGTGATAATTACCCATCATACAACTCTTTTTTTTCCATATTCTACGCAATTTTCTTATTTTTTAAAATATTTGCGCTACATTTGGGCCAAAAGTTGAACTTGGGTCATTCTAGATTTTACACGATGTTTGTTGTATAGTTGTTTTTGTTTGCAATTTAATGCCAAATGTATTATAGCACCTAGACTAATTATTTTATGCCACCTTAACTTTGTATGCTCACATATCCCTTATTGTCTAAACCTTTCTGAATTGAGTGCATTTCTATATTACCATTTATGCAAGCAAACATAGCGCACTTGCAGTTTACTAGATGTTAGCCATATGAATGTTGAACGTAGGATGTCATTGATTTCATCTTGTCAAATGTCGATAAAGAACCTTTCTTCCCATGCGAGCTACAATTGGGGAATTTGGAAAGCAATTATCTTACTCTTTATGTTTAGGGCTTGTGGCCCCTTAATGTATTCGACAATCACCTTTTTGGAACTACATTGGTGCTTACCTACTAGTGTGAATAGCGCAGACTATCTCACTTAATAGTCTACTAAGCATCGAACCTTATGAGAAGTATCATAACAATGATAATAGCTAAGAAATCCATAGGCTAGAGACATAAAATAGGACATAATTGTTTTATCCAAGGAATCGAACATTAAAGTAAGTGTGGTGGAACTTTGGTAGGTAGGAATATCCTTTTCTTTTGTAGTTTTTTTGTTATCATTTTCATTGAAGTTAGGATCTACATGGGTAACATTTTATAGCTTCTTGTTGTCTTTGTTTTTGTTTTCACAAATTTTATTTCTTTTTTTTTGTTTGTCAACTCATCGTCTAAGTACTTTTCGAAAAGCCTTATTAGATGTTTATGGGCATGCATGATTTATTTTGGAATTTCCATCCAAAAAGATATGTTCAGAAAGACCTTTTTGGACAAGAGGCACTAAACTAATTGCCTAGTTTCAATTTTTTTGACTCCTCTAAAGACAAAAGACTTAGTGACCTTTTGTACTTTTGTGAACATGACTTGTTTTGCTGCTTTTGAAAACGAAAGGTCATGTTTAGTCTTCTTAAGAGCCCATGTCCATGTACAAAAGGTTAGGTCCTTCAATTGATTGTTCCAACCTCTTTTCTGTATTTTTGCCCATTCTAAAAGGTGGGATGGTGCCTTTCTATTTTTTTGGAGAAGTGGGCCATCTCCTTGCCAGGACCCTAGCTATTTTCATCTCGAGAAATAGAATCAATCTGCTAGCTATGTGCACGAAGCCAAGCTGACTTTTGATTTTGAGAACTACGCAATCCTACCTTAAATATTTTCGACAAAATTTTTTAAGCCTGTGATGATATTAAATGGAAATTTTTCCGCATAGTGTACACCTTCACCAAGCCCATGTCATCATAGATTTTAGGTAGTAGGGGCCAAACAGGAAAACCAATGAAAAATTTAGGTTGAAAAGCAAAAAAAAAAGGTCGCAAGGTGCTAGCTCTCTGCCCATGACGGTAGAAGGCACAATAAAAAAAAGATTTTTTTTTTGTGCCCTTTCTTGGACTTCTTTAGCTTTCCAGGCTCTTAATCTCACCAACATTGTTTTGTTCCCGCAATAAGCCCGTCTTTCTACTTCCAATATAATGATAACTCTCTTGTATTCAGGGTTTTGTTTTCGTTTGGTTTGGAAGGTGTTGAAGGTTGGATCTTTCTTATTTTTAGGTTTGGCTTGTCTAGGTAAATGTTAAAAAGTAGGGGTGGACGTTATTTTGAGGCGAAAATCCTACTCAGTCAACACAAAAAAAGAAAATATACCTACCACCTACGACGGCCTTTACCTTGAACAGTTCTAATATCAAATCAATAAATGATCATGGATTTCTTCTAGAAAAATGAAAACTAGGTGTTGTCGGTCAATCGTGCCATAACACTTTTTAATGTCAAATTTTGGAAAGCACAAAATTTCCATCCAAGTTTTTTTTATTGTCTCGAATGCCATATGGTATCCTTATGACAAATGGAATCTATGTAAGGAATTAGAAAAGAGCAGCTCATAAAATTTATTGAAAATCATACGCATTGCCTCCCGTACAGTCTGGTTTTTTGGTTTTCCTATGCGTTCTCTAACATGCAACAAAAAATAAAATAATATAATATATATATAGTTTTTTGCTCTGCCTCTTTCTAGTTTTGCTATAATCACTTGTCTAAATAATTAAAACACATAAGGTCTTTGGCTCTCTTAGGCTTTACAGAATAATTATGGGCTAATACCTTCTAGTGTTTTCACTGTCAGGTCCCATCCCCATTATATTACCCGGATTTTACTTTAGCTTATTGTAAGCCACAATTAGTACATTTAAGTTTGATATTATCTCCATTAGGTTCTTATACTTCCCATTAGGTCTACGTGTAAGATTGTTTTCTTTCACCGGGCAAGCAACATTAAAAAAAAGTTCTTTTTTTTTTTGTTCTTTTTTCCCAGAAAAAGTCGGAACTACATTCCTCACCAAAGAAAAAATAAAAACTTTAAAAACTTGCAGCCTTTTCTGTGGAAGGTTTTCCATCCATCCCCGAATGTATGTCTTTGTCACCAAGATTATCATCATTGTAGTTGTCATCCTTGTCAGCCCGCCCAACTTGTTTAGTGTCCTCTAAGCCTAACCGACATAAGTTGGTGACCACATGTTGTTCATCCCCCCTTAGGGGCTCCCTTTTATCGTCGATTCTTAGTGTACTTGAGTAGGGGTGGCAACCTATGATGAAAATAATATCCCCTAGTTTATAAGAGCAATCATTGTCGAGATTCATCTACCTACACTTAAACAAGCCACTTTCCTAACTCAACGGCATCTCCTAGAGTTAGATTACTACCTAGGGCCCCGACAAGATGCAAAGCGTCATCGGGTTTCAGATGTGAAGCTCTGCACATCAAAGAATTCCTATAGGGTTCTTATCCTCCCCTTTGATCAGAACCACATGTGCAAGTTTCCTTGCACGTGGCTTGTCCATGGTAATTTTTTCAACTTTTGCAATTTTTCGCCATATAAATGCTACTAGTCCCCCTTCTGTGGGGATGCATGGCTACTATGCAATTTTCCCTTGCGCACTTTGTAACTATGGCATTTATGGTATAATGTAATTCACTCCTTAAATTTGACTATGGCTGCTTCAACAAGAGTCTTTAGCCTCCTTCAGGATATATTGAAAAGGTTTCAAGTGAGATATTTAAGCTGTTTTATGCTATCGCACAATTTGCATTGATCCTTAAATTGTGAATAATTTGTTTGCTTTATCTACACTTCACTCCATCATAAGGTTTATCAAGTATAGCTACCTCACTAACTAAGAGGGTTTTTTCTCTTGTGTGAAATCTCAAAGTTTTTGGAAAAATAAAGTGGTATAGTAAGGCCTCCACTACCCCCCCTCTGGTCTTTTATTGTGATCTGCAAGTTTGGACCTTGTGGAAAGTAGCCTTAGCCGATTGTAGGCCATTTTTTTTGGCTAAAGTCAAAGCGCAAGACTAGATGGATATGACTTTCCATAGGGAAGAGTGTTTTTTCACAAATAAATAATAGTTAACAATGTTGTGTATTATCGATGAAAGAGAAGTTACAATGTTTTTGTCTTCTAGGGCCGCCAATCGTTGATTGGAGGTTGCTTGGGTTAATCTTTTGGCATTTTGTTTTGCACGTTGACGTTCCAAGGTTCTAATAATTAAGTCTTTAATAAAAAGAATTAATCATAAACATTTTATCGATTGAAGTCTGGTTGTTTTGATGTGACCTTTTCAGTGCTTAAAGTTTCCATAACATTTCCAATACCATAATATGTTACTAATGCGCCTAAGTATTTGGCCATTTCGGACTTTCCATTTAATATCGGACCTTTTCGTTCCTTCATGTCTAACTTAAGTTCTTCCTTGATAAAGTTTTGCACGGCCCTTTGGATTTTCAAGGCATCTTGTTTGCTACCTATAACACCTGACATGATGTTATCTACATATCAAAGATACTTAAGTCTTTGAAATCCTCTAGGGTTCGGTTTGTAGTCAGGTTTATTTGTTTCAATTTACCTACAATGTTTGAGGGCAAAACTGGCCATTTCAAATTATGGATCCTTACAAAAGGCATTGTCTTTTGGATTAAGATGAAGTTTTTTCTTATATTTTGCTAACATAGGATGCATATCCCCTACAATGTATTTGGGTATTAGTATGTTTTTGATATAGCAATCTAATTTATATAATAAAATATTGGCACGAAACGGAGACATTATAGAGTCCTTTAAAGCCCCTAGATTATTGCGTTTGATATGTAAGTTTATATATATTGACATAACCTATGTTAAGTAGCTTTCACATAAAATCTTGTAGTGCTTTGGACCGTAATACTAGGCCTTTGCAGCCACCACACCAGCAAAATCCTAACAGAGCCATTTCCAGCCATTACAACCCAGTCAAACAGTTCCAAGGTCTCACTGTATATATCTACCAAACAATGGCTAACAAGTCTATGTCTATGACCTTCATCTTCACAATACTTGCAGCATTTGAAAATACACATTCAGGAAAGAAATAACAACATATTCAATCATGGAATGTCCAGATTCTTCATATATATGATTGATGAGAGAGAATTACATTTTCATGTCACAAGTATAAACCTGTGTACACACTAAACCCTATACAAGTATATTTTCCTCTTATGATACACTCTCCAGATATCATGCATGAAAATATCTTACATAAGAATAGAGAAATCTCCATTCTCACAATGAAGAAACAAAAGCCCACAGCAAGGTTAACACTTCTTCAAGAAGCCACAGAAAGCTCCAAACTAGGAAAGACAAAAACAAACAAAAAACACAAAAAACAAAAAATCCTGTGGACCATCAACATGCATGAAAAGTACAATGTAAGCTATCAATCACCAGATGGGCATGGTTGTGGCACAAGTGTACAAGTGATGTTTTATGTCAGCAAGAAGTCAAGAGTATGGCTAAACAGACCAAAAAACTGTCAATACAAGAATTGGGTACTGAACTTTACAAAAGTGTCTGTGAATTTATCAACAAAATTTTTCAACTTGCAGTGACTGCCAGAATTGGGAATACTCCTGCACCACTTATCTGAACCTGCATGCACTGTGACCACCCTCTCATGTACTTAAATTGTGAAATCCTTTCCATTGCTGCTTGCATTGCTATCTACATGCCGATTGCTATGACATCCATCCACTGTACAGCATCTTCGATGTTGAGGTGGTAATGTCAAAGACTTAGCCTCTTTCACTCAGCTCTCACTCTTTGGTTGCAAAATATGCCTTCCATGCTTTTGTGACTGCTCTGCAACATGATCTCCTGCTATTACATGGGCACCTCTCTGAGAAGACACTGGTGACAGCGGTAAACTCTAGTATTTGTCCTTCTGCGTCAGAGTGCAAGTCTTCATCAGCACATGATTCATGCATGAAAATAGATGAACACCAAGGGACTGCTGATAAACTCTCTGTAGGCAGCTGATGACTTAAGGTGGTGAACTCAGCCCAAGCACTCCAGTTACAGATGCTTCTTGAAGTGTCTACTGAGTCACAGCACCTTTCTGTACTTGAAACACATCCAGCATCTCCAAAATGCCAAGTAAACCCTGCATGCTTGTGGATATTGTACCTTGCTGGACTGGATGCACCATCCAATGTGCTGGAGAAGATCTCACTGAACCATACCCCTAGCAAATCTCCAAGAAGGGGAAGAAGAGTTAAGGCTTGTCTCTGTTACTGGTGTCAGACCTAATTGGACGGCCCTTGAGAACAAGCACGAAACACACCCCTTGGTGCATCATAAAACCACCTGTCACCACCAATCATGCCAATGAACCATTATCAACTACCACTTTCAATACACAAAATGTTTCTGTGTATATTATTTTGCAATAAAGTGGCACACAGCAGAGTCACTAACACATTTCTTAGCCATGTACACATAGATATCTGCAGTTGTTTTGTGAGCAGACATCACAGAGAATGCTGCCTGATAACAGTTTATTGCCAAAAGGGGCTCTAGCTACATACCGACACAAGAAAATAGGTGGAAGACCTTCACTGGTCCCTTTAGCCCGCCGCTCTATTTCCTGCTGGTACTGAAGAGGTGGCAGCACCTGGCATGGACCATGTATGGAACCCACTAGATTGTTGTCACTGTGATTGGACTCGTACACCTGCACCACAACCATGCCCTTCTGGTGATTGAAAGCTCACACTGAACTTTTGCAGCCCAAGTTGGGTGCATTGCAGACAGATGACAGCATCCTGATATTTTCAGTCCCAATCATTGCCCTAATTTCAGCTCAACTGTTGAGTACTCTGTGTTTCTCTGATTCTCTTATTTTCTCAGATTGTAATCCATGTGGGCATAATGTAACACTCCCATTCATGCTCATGTGTCCAGTTAGACAGAGGGTCACAAATGTCAAGAGCAGTCTCTCCTAACATATTTTCACCTATGAAAGCATAAGTACTCCAGCAGCCAGCCTCAAATTTCCTTGATCCAATTCCTTCTTTCTATGCTTTGTTTGAAACATAACCCTACAAGGTCTTGTGAAACATAGATCTCCTGACATGAAAACTCATTTTGTCATGTCTGAATTGCATCCCATGTGGAGACAACCATCTATGTGAAATACTCAGACTGAGAATGGGAGAGACCTCATTCTCATTTTCTGATGCAGGCCGGCCTGTTTCCATGGGCAGATCTGAAGGGTAATAACACCAATTCACTTTCACCCACTTTGCACCTGTGCTCTTCTCTTCCCAAAGTGCCTGCAATCCTCATAAATTATTAGCATTGTGTGCACAGCTGCGAAAGAACTGCCTTAAGGAATAACAACTCATTGGATTCTTCCAGTGTGATTGGCAAGATGACCTCCTAAAGATCTGAAGTCTGTACCACATTGAACCAGAGTTTGCATGACTTTTCACAACATTTTGGTAGGTACTGGTTTTGTGGATTGCTTCAGTAACACAACTTACTTGTAGCCTGGCAATGTAAGGGGGATCCTGTGGACTCTCAGGACGGAACAAAGCACAATCCTGCAGCCGCATAGTGACTCCTGCCACAGAGCAAGCTGCATAGTATACGTTTCCTTGGCTAATGTTAACCACAGAACCAACCCACTCCACTAAACTGTCCTTCCCTGTGACATCCTTTCCACCTGTGGCTGTTTCCTCCTCTGCTGGTGGTGGTGGAATTGTCACAGCTACTGCAGGAGCTGCTTCAATGATAGTTGCTTCTTTGGTCATGACATCTGCTGTTCCTGCACTAGTCTTAGGAGTGCCAGGGATTTCCACACTTAAAATGACTGCCTCCTCCAATGTGGATGTCACCCTTGATGCTGTTTGGGTGTTTACATGAGTTCCCGGAGGAGTTGAGAATACTTTCATCTGGCTTCCTGCAGAACCATCTCCACTCCTTTGCTCCAGGAGTACCAGTTTGCTTTCTTTTTCTGCAGCTGCAGTGGTTTTGGTGCTATCAAGTGCTGAATTTAGACTCCTGATTCCAACAGGCTCCTTCACACTCTGCATCACCTCTGCTCCAATTTCCTTTGTCTTCTGTAGCACCACAGATTTCCCTGCCATCTGCCCAATGGATGCCTCATTTGATTTCCCTCCCTGGAACACATAGTTCAAAGAGAAGATACACTGTCAGATGATCCTTTCAGAATGAACAATGTTGTTGAAAATGGGCCCTAGAAACGTGCAAACAGAGGTCATATGCCCACTCCACTGACACTCCTCTAACAGAGGATACATTGAATCTGATGGGTTTCTGGACACATGCCTCAAACAATCATGAGGATGTCACATGGCATTTGCCAGAGTTCCATTCTAACCAAGATTGTCTACTTCAAATCCTGCAAAGGGTGCCAAAGATAGTGACAGTACCGGCAAACCCCAGGAGCCCCGTGTAGATCCCTGAGAGCCATGTCCACGCCGGAGTGGCCCATACTTTGGTGCCTGTGGCCTGCCACCACTTGCAATCACACACTTGGGACAATACCAGTCACTCTTTGGAATCACTCTAGGGTTGAGGAGCTGCAAGCAAGCCACATGAAATGCAGACTCACAACCATCACACACAAGGACACTGCTTGTATCATGTGCCACCAATTTGCAGACTCCACAAGCAACTGGAGGACTCTGATAGGCATTGGAGATCAGAGCTGATGACATGGGAACAGAGCGCTGCTTTATCAGAAGCTGTATTCCCATTGCCAGTTGCTGGTGTGTGCCCTGCTTTTCTGGAGAAGGCAGGGTGGGCCCTTCTTTTGGCAATTGAGAAGGTTGCAGATTTGGTGGCTTTCCTTGTCCTTTCACAGTATGTGAGACCTGCTTATCACCATCTTTTGAGGCAGGATCCTGGGGTATAATACTCTTTGTGGCTCCAAGATCTGCTGAAGAAACAGCTGTTTCATTTGTGCAGACACAGAAGCATGGTCAGTCACAGGAAAACACACTGAGCTTTACTGTTTTCCACAAAATTTGGACAATTACAAAAGAATGAGACTTCATGTTCTATAATAAGATTATGTGCAAATTGATACAGCATTGCAGGGGTTCTTCCTTCATTGCATGACGGAGCATGCAAGCAATATTCAAACGGAATGTGCAACACAGGCACAAACCCATAAGTTGTGAAAGGAAAAATCACTTGTACCTGGAGCATTCCTGTCTGCTGCTTGCACAGTTGGGGGCTTCTGCAACACCACAGTAAAAGTTGCAAAGAAAATTCCATCAACATGCACAATTTTCTGGGTTGAACAAACACTCCATGAGAGCACATTGTCCTTCATATTGAACTGCCCATTACTGTCTTTCATTTTCACAAAGCCCCAAACCCTAAAGAGCAGATTTCCTCTGACATGAAATCCTCTGGGTATATGCTGGCTGGCACACCCGCCACCTTCTGACATGCACACACCATCAAATGTGCGGAATACAAAGAGCTGTGAACTGATTAAGATCCTTGAAAGGAAAGACAAGGGATGGAAGGCAGTGAGTAGGGCTTACAATCACAAAAGGTTTCAAGGTCTTGGGCTGCTGGGGAGCAACAGGTGCAACATCCACCCTGAGCTGCTGAATGAGAGAACTCACGGCATCCTTAGAAACCAACTGTAGGGGAGCTACATTCTCAACCAAGCTGGCCAGTTTCTCATAAGCCTCTGTAGCAAGCTTGCATTCAAGGGGAGTAGGAGAGAGCCCAGCTCTCAGAGCTCCCATCCCTGCCAACACCATCACCATCTCTGCAGTCTGCCTCAACACCGTCTGCACCCATTCATGACTGGTCTTCGCCCGCTTCTTCTTGGGCAGCAAATCTTCTTCATCCCCAACACTTCTTGCTGCTGCTTGTCCTGCTGCTGCTTCTTCTGTTGCTGCTGTACAGTCCAGTTTCTTGAAGCTAGAGTTTGGTTGTGCGAGTGTTATTTCTACTGCTGTTGTAGGCAATCCATTGGCTACTACTACAGAAGCCAAAGAAGCAGCAGCATCAGCAGCAGCAACCATGCTTGATGTTGTGAGCATGGAAGAAGACCCATTATGAGGTTCAGTAGAACCAGCAGCAGCAGCAGGTGGAGGATCCTTTCCAGTCTCCATGCTCTTCTCTTCCATGGCTACCCACAACACAAGAAACACACTATTCCCAGTTTAGTTTTTCCTTTTGCAAACCAAATCTCCTTCTCCTGCGTTGCCTCCCTTTCAAGACTATCTTGCTGCTGTGGGCCTGGTACCTATCTCTCGAGATCCCTCAACCCTAAAACGTGCACTTCGCATTTTTCCCGAGTGCTTGCTGAGGGTCCATCCGAAAAAGAAGCTCCATGGCTGCAAGCTCCTCTCTAAGCTTACGACCCAGACCGCAAAGGACTACGCGAACACCGATTCTTCTTCTTCTTCTTCTTCTTCTTCTGATGACCATGGCGTGTACTGGATGAACCAGATTCTAGGGTTTAGAGCGCGGATCAGGAAAAGATCACAGGATCATTTGCACTGAGATTTTACAGATTTGGTTGTATGCGAGAGAGAGCCCTGCTGCATCATCTCTGAAGCTCCCTCTTGCAAATCTTCTTTTCTGTGTGTAACCATTCCTGTGGCATTCCTGGCGGAGAGATGTGGTGGTTTGTGCTGAAGAAGAAGAAGAATAATGTTTGGCTACCAAGTTCAAGGCCCGGTTGCGGTGGTGTGGTGCAGAGAAAAACAGCTTGCAAATCATCATCATCATCAGAAGAAGCAGCCGTGGTGGTTGTTCCATTTGCACAGCTTTCTTCCGGCTCTCTCTCTTTTGCTATGCTTTTGCTGCTGAGTTTCTTCGTCGCCATAGCTGGAGGAGCAAACGAAGGAGACCAAGCAGCAGCTTCCGTTTGTTTACCCCCTACTTTGCTAGAAGCGATTCTACCCATCAAGGACAACTGTCCAGCTACCCATCATCATCATCATCCTCAGGCAGTCGCTGATGAAGTTCTCCTTCCTCGAGTTGCAGAGGTAAGAGCACATGTAGCAAGCAAGCACTTCATAGAACTCTTCTTTTGATTCTTGATCCCTTCTTTTCCAGAGGAGATGATTGAATGATGGGTATAAATCAGTCATGATGTTGCTGCAGCAGACATATGAGATGGATAGTAACAATTCTTTTTCTGCTTCAGAAGAAGAACCTCAACCCTGTCTTGTTTTGTCTGCTTTAAATCCTCCTGCATGTTTTGTACGAATTCGTGGGGTCTAAATGAATCCTCTGGCATTCTACTACTGTGCACACATCATGATTTTTTATTTTCCTTGAGACAGTTTGGTGTGCAGGAAGACTTAACTTCTTCATAGTATAAGAAGCCACAAAGGTCTGTGCACAAAGTACGGGTTTGTGTTTGTCTGGCAGTCTGGAATCTCCACTTTACAATTGTGGGTTTGCAACTGTATGTATGCTCTTGAATTGTACAATTGCAGCAATGTGAGAATTGGAGCAGTTGACAATTGTATGCTCTTGGGAATTTCTCAATTTGCAATTGTCAGTTCTGTGGTCTTTGTACAAGTAAAACCGTCCACAAACATGTGCAAGAATGAAATTCTTCTTGTTATGAGACCTTCTGAATTGGGAGTTTTAGCTTTTGTTTGATGAAAGATGAAACATGTGGCATCACTCTGGATAGATCTTGCAAGCCTTATTGGCTATTTCTAAGGAAATATTGAGAGTAGAGAATTGCAGCCCAAGATGACATTTTGTGTTACCTATTGTAGAAAAGCTCTGCAGAATACACATATCAAGCAAGGAAACTTGATGGATTTGTTGTATTTCAGTTATAGGAGACTGGTCACGTGGAAGATGAATATGTGATTTGTAACCTATGTGCTTCTTCTCTTTTCTCTGAGATGTGTAAGTGAGCTGAATATGTGAACTGAACAATGATGTCCATCTTCAGTTCAATACTTAGGAAATACTCAGAACTGTGCAGAAAGGATTTGCCAGTGAGGTCAATCTATTTCCTCATGTCACAGTAATAGTACTGCTGCTGAGTTCAGCTCCTGTGATTTATTTGTTTGCCTTTACTATGCTTGGTGTAAGCTTCCTGAACATGCATGCAATGGGTTTTTAATCAGCATCTATTGTCTTGAGGTTTTGATGTTTCTGTAAGTGTGGGATGTATGTGTAATTCATCTGAGGTTCAGTTCTATGAGGAGGAGCATAAGCACTGCAAGAAAGATTGCTGATGTTTATGTACTGATGAGACGGTCATCGGATGGTCTGTAATGCAGCTGAATGAAACCGCATTGGAAAAGGCTTTGGATCTGGTGCATAGCAGCAATGGAACCTATGTTGCAGTTCTGTACTATGCAAATTGGTGTCCTTTCTCAAGAGAAGTGCGCCCAGTTTATGATGTGCTTTCCTCAGTCTTCCCCACAATCCATCATGTGGCTATAGAGGAGTCCTCTGTTCGGCCAAGGTCAGCTCTTGACCCTTTCAATCTTACACTGTTAGGTTGTGATGATATGATGAAAAACCCACAGCAGTGACCATGGCATCTTTGGGTTGTGCTCCTTTTAACATCATGCTCAAATTTTTACAGAAGAACCTTTCCTTGCTGCATTTTTTGTCATGTGAGTCTGATAACAAGTCTTTGTGCTTGGTGTACAGTGTGTTGTCATATTATGGAGTGCACAGCTTCCCCATTGTGTTTATGCACAATAGGACATCAAGAGTTCGTTACTATGGATCCAGGACTCTAGAGGCATTCACTTATTTCTATCAGAATTATACAGGTGAGGAGCATGAGAATTGGATTTCTGTATCAAATTTCTTCAGGTCTACAAGATTGCATGCACTTAAGGAGCAGATGTGGGATTTCCCCCTTTTTGTCTTGTGGTTCTGATATAGGGCTTTTCCATGAGCTGACAACAGCTTCGCTTCAATAATCCAGAGTGACCTCAATCAACCAATCATGGACAGCTACATGACAACATAGCTCCCTAACGAGTATCTGGCATTGAAACTGCAGGTATAAAAAAATCTGCATCCAAAAGTCAGTCAGTGAAGCGCTCGGATTGCAGCATTGCAAAGCTCAGCTTGAATGTTGGCACTACTGGTGTCAAAGAAGTTTGTCCATATCCCTGGGCCATCTCCCCACAAAAGTGGTTGCAAGATGATGCATATCTAAAATTAGCATTCCTGTTCCTCATCACAAGGCTAGTATGCTTTTTGCTCCCTATAGTGGCATCTGCATGGAAGCAACACTAGTATTAGCCAGACAAATCCTATCCCTACATGCTCTTTGAGGGTGAACTGTGCATCATGATCAGCTGAATTAAGTTCACTGGAAGCACAATCCAGTGGTTAATGATGTGGGAGCAAGGCAGAAGTTCAAATATGGTGCACATTGTAGGCAGGGGCTGACCCTAAGTCCACCATTGTGACACTAGCGACTCCATGCCAATGGCTGAAAGCAGCTCATGTGAAGGCAGAGCAGAGCAGAGGATGCGATTCATGACATGGGTGTAAGGCTGCACAACATGGATCTAGCTCATGCCACCCGCAGCCCCCAGTAAGAGCACCTGTTTGGTTTGTAGAGCACTTTTGCTTTTGCCTTAACTTAGAGTTCTAAACAGAAATATGGTAACTGGATGTCTGTAGCTTCTTAATTTTGCTGTTGGATTAGTCCCTATCTCTCTTGGATTAGTTTGAATGACATGGCCTGGATTTGAGTACTCTTGTAACCTTATCTTGTCACGATTATGCTCTTCAACTTGAAGATTATCTTCTTGGTGATGTTTTGATGTTTCAGGCAATAGAAAATGATGCTTGCGGTGAACACTTTTCTGTACACAACTTCTGTTTGTTTGTTGTGTATTGGGTTCAGAAGAGGCACTTCAATTTGATACATTCAAAGCTTTGAAATATCTACTCTTTCTGCAACTGGCAGGAAGGCGAGAATCATCATCAACCCATGAAACTACTTTTGGGTGTTCAAAGCAATTGATGGGTGCATATGCGCAACTACAATGCCTTGGGTGGGTCTTGTAAGTGATTGCACTCTTTTTTTGTTTTTGTCAATGAATACTCGTGCTATGTACTGATTATACTTCATCACGCATAATTGTTGAATTTTGTCTGACTTTTTTCCCCTAATTATTTAAGTATGGGCGAGATATTTTTGTGGTGATTTCAATTCATTGGTCAATTTTTTAAAAAATAATATCCTGAAAACATTATATAAACCAGCAGCATATTGTACTGTCATGTAAACTAGTAATTTGGATGAGGTTCACCCTTCAAATAGTGTGGATGAAATTCAGGTTTTAAATAGTATAATACGGCAAGTGAATACGGCAGTCCCTAGGATAGTAATGCATTAATTAATTATTTTTAAAAAAATGAAAAGTATGTATCCAAAAGTATGCTGAAAATCTGAAAGAAACTCTGAAGCAACAAGTAGCTTCATTATTTAGTATAGTGGCTAATTGTAAAAGAATATTGCTTTTACTGCAAAAAGAAAATGACAAAAATGTTATTATTATTATTATTATTATTATTATTAACCACCTTGCTGCTGAACCAACCCAGTAGTAATTACAGTAGTAATTTGGATGAAGTTCAGACTTTAAAAAACACTGTGGATGAAGTTAAGGTCTTTTAGAGCATCTCCACCAAGAGTCAGTATGTGACCCTTCACTGGAAATCTTTGATGAGGTTCATCCGTCAATAGATATCTATTTATTGACTGTTCCTTGTTTATGATTGGCTACATAGTCTGATTGGTCCAAGTGGTTTGCTATTAGTAATCTCCCAAGCCTCGTGATCGGCTACATATTCTGATTGGTCCAAGTGGTTTGTTATTAGTACAGTAGCCTCCCGCCTAAGTACGCACCCGTTTAAGTACGCATCCCGGTAAAGTACGCATTATTTTCTAAAAAAAATAGGGTTCAGATCTTATATATA
>Ga0209611_10002486_pt1 | contig 32379 bp, 15 predicted proteins | sample S1TSphgellanicum_3_FD_187693 | JGI IMG/M metagenome (GOLD analysis project Ga0209611, IMG submission 187693) | Host-associated microbial communities from peat moss isolated from Minnesota, USA - S1T2_Fc - Sphagnum magellanicum MG (SPAdes) (version 2) | ecosystem: Host-associated > Plants > Peat... | reverse complement strand
TGGTTATTATATTAATGACTATTAGTAATTATTATATTGATGGTTATTATATTAATGATTATTGGTGCCTATTCTATTGGTGGATAATTTTGTTTATTAATGGCTATTATATTAGTGACTATTGGTGGTTATTTATTGGTGAATATTGATGGTTATTAATGGTTATTAGATTAGTGGCTATTATATTAATGGTTATTGGTGGATATTTTATTAATGGATATTGGTGGATATGAATGGTTATTATATTAGTGGTTATTGGTGCTTATTCTATTAATGGCTATTGGTGGATATTTTGTTAGTGGATATTAATGGTTATTGTATTAATGACTATTGGTTCCTATTCTATTAATGGTTATTGGTGGATATTCTATTGATGGATATTAATGGTTATTATATTAGTGAATATTGGAGCATATTGGTGGTTATTAATTTTATTATATTAATGGCTATTGATGGCTATTCTATTGGTGACTATTAGTGGCTATTTTATTAATGGTTATTGGTGGTTATTGTACTATAAGTTATTGTTGGTTGTTATATGTTATATTACAACTATTGGTGATTATTATATTATAAATTATTGTTGGATATTTTATGTTATAATATCATAGGTTATTGGTAGTTATTATATTATAGGATATTTTTAATTACTTTTCATAGGTTATTATTTTATATTCTAAGTTATTTTTACTTTAGGTCATTATATTATATTTTAGATTATTTTAAGTTATTATACTTAGGATAAAATAATTTATAATAACGTAAAATAGAATGACTTTGAATAACTTAAAGTATAACTTGAAATAACATATATTAAATTAGAATAAAATAACCTAAGGTATAGCCTAAGGTTAATTGAATAATTTAATTTAAAATAACTAAAATATTTATAATAAGCTAGTTAAGATACCTTAAAATAAAATAATGTATATTAATAATTTAGGGTATAATAATTTATAATAGCTTATAATAACATAAGATATAAGTTAATATATTTAAAATAGCTTAAAATAATATAGGGTATATCATAAAGTAACATATATATAATATTTTAAAAAAACATATAAACAAACTTATTTACTATAATAAATTATAATAGTGAATTATGTTAATTAGTAATGAAACATGATGTTTACATAGTGATATTATAGTGAAATAACTTTCATTAGGGTGAAATTAATAAAATGGAATGAACTTATTTCGCTGTTAAGATCCCATAGTGATTTAAATGAACTGCACCCCATTTTTGTAATAGTGTAGGCATCTAAGCTAAACCTAAACATATAAGCCATTTAACTTAAACTTAAATTAAGGCTAGACCTAGGCCTTTATGTTAGGCCTAAACCTAGGCCATATGAAATCCTATTTCATTTGGTTTGACTTTTAGAGTTGAATCTCTTTTATTGGTTCATCACAAATGGCTATTACATTTTCATGTTTATTGTGTTCTCCAATAATCCTAGTGCACTTCTTTATATAGTTTAGATTCTTGGACTAAAAGTGAAACAATATGGGATAAAAACATTATTTGTAATCTAGTTATAATCTAGTTACATTGTAATTGTAAATCAATAATTATAATCTAGTTAAATAAGCCAGTTTAAGCTTAGACTTAAACTAATAATTTATTTAGCCTAGGTTTAGTTACTTCCTTTAATTACTTGTAATAAAATTTATCAACTATTTTTAATTGTTCAATTGTATAATTAAACAATTCAACATGTTATCATCATTTATTAAATAATATGGCAATTAGTTAGTCTTTTAAAATATTAATGACTAAACGTAATTATCTACTAAATAATTAACTAATATTTATTACTTGAATATTTTTTAAAATTACAAATCCATTATAATTTTTATTAACATTTTCTAAAGCAAAAATAAAATAAAATGTGAATATTCAATAATAAAATTTAAATGGTATTTTAATTAAAATGATTATTAAAATATAGTGATAATTAACAATTGGCTATAGTTACAACAACATTAATAATAATATTATTATAGCTAGTAATTAAGCTAGGCTAGTTATTTAACTATTATTATTCATATTTTATCTAACTTGGTGGAACTATTATGAATTATTATAATAGAGATAGAAAATATATCTCAAAGTATAGTACTCTTAAATGAAAATAATCTCTGAAATTATATAATAATTTATTAATGATTTCAATCATTATTATAATTTAATCATAAATGACTAAATAAATAATAAAATACTGATTATAAAATTAAAAAAATGAAAAACTTATTGGAACTAATAGCCAACACTAGAATACAATTCTAAAAAATATTAATTATGTATCATTCTTTATATGTTGTAAATTAAAATTGATCTATGTGGCAATAATAAATTACAAATGTATTGAACATATTCCAAAAGAATATTTATTAAATATCATCACTAGATATGTTGTAAATTAAAATTGAATCTACATAGAAATAATAAATTATGCAATATTGAACATACACATTATTAAGTTGACTTATATTTCAAAATTTCCTTAAATTTTATTTTCAAATTAAGGTGTAATATTTATATGCACAAAAAAAATTCATCCTAAATAACCAATGAACCATTCATGTATACAAAAAACATTTACAAGCACTTTAATAGTTAATGAATTTTTATTGTAATTAAAAATATATATTAAGACATCATGTGTATAAAAATGGATAAACATTAAAGTTCCACATAATTATTAATTATGTATAATTACTTGATTTGTTGTATACTAACATTTGATTTACAAAGAAATAATAAATTACATATATTGAACATACATTATTACAAACTCATATTTGAAAATTTCCTTAAATTTTATTCTGAAATTAAATTTAAATATTTATGTGCACAAAAAAATTTGCATCGTACATAACCATTCATTTACACAAATATATTTTACATGCAGTTTAATGTTTAATGAAGTTTTATTACAATTTAAAGCAAATATTCAGGTATCATGTGTATAAAAATGAATAAAGATTAGAGTTCCACAAAATTATTAATTATCTATCATTATTTGATATGTTGTAAACTAAAATTCAGTCTACATATAAATAATAATTAGGTGTATTGAAAATGCACATATTACAAATTTATATTTCAAAATTTCCTCAAATTTTATTTTTTAAGAAAAAATTGTTATTTATATGCACCAAAAAATATTTTCATCATAAATAACCATTCATTTGATACAAAAAAATTTACATGTAATTTAATCTATTTATGAAAATGGATAGTTTGTTTTTTTTTGTTTTATCATGTTGAAATTTCCCAAACCAAAATTGCTTCACACAATGTTGTGGATATCTTTGAAAATGTAACAATGAATAAGAGTGCATTGATTAGGGTTGAGAATTTTTGGAGCTACAATGCAAAGTTATTGATTATTGAACCATTTTCTTAGTAAACATTAATAAAATCATAAATAAAATTTGTATTCAAATCCAAAGGTGTTGCTGAGTCAAATTTAATGAAGTTTATTTTATAATTTTCATACTTAAGGTGTGGAAGATATTGAATGTTGAATGATTTTTGTTGTTGAAAGTTCAAACAAATTACAAAAAACTGGGTTTAGAAGGGAAAATGAGCTGAGTGTGTTCATACTTGGGGCCAACAATAAAATTATGTTATCTATCCATGAAGGAAGGCAATTTGTTTTGGTTTCTTCTAATGATATGTCCCAAACCATAGTGTTTTAGGTTATGATATAAAACTTACCATCATAAAGTTTTCAATGAGTAGGGGCGCACCAACTTGGTTTAGAATGTTTGGAATTATGGTGTAGACTATATCGATTATTGAACCATTTTTTCATTGAATTTAAAAAAGAAAACAAAGATTGAAAACTATATTGGAATATGGGGGTTTTCTTCGTATTATTGGAAAGCCCTCACCAAGGTTGATTTAATAATGTTGATTTTGTGATTTTGAGCCTTAAAATGTGAACAATATTATTGAAGTATTATTGGGTATTGCTATTGGAAATTCAAACAAATTGCAAAAAGGGGTTTGGAAGGAAAATTCAATTGGATGTGTTTAAATTTGGGCCAATGACACAGGGTACATTAGTGTTTAATGAATTTTTATCATAATTAAAATTTTTTAAGATAACATGTGTATAAAAATGAATAAACATTATAGTTGTGCAATATTATTAATTATGTATCATTATTTGATATGTTGTGATGATCTACATAAAAACAATAAATTACATGACTATTGCACATAAACATTATTATTAACATATATTTTAGATTTTCCTTAAACTTTATTTTGATATTAAGGTTTAATATTTATATGCACAAAAAAAACCATTCATTTATACAAATAAAATTTATATGTAAGTTAAATTTATCATAATTTTAAATAAATATTAAAACTAAAATTACATCCTAGTTGTTCAACCTAGTTGAAAAAGATAATTATAACAAAGTTGCAAACAAAATTGTATTTCATCCATCCTCTAGTACATTTTATCATCCATATATGTGTGTAGATGGTGTCATCAAAATAGTTGAACATTAATCAATGTTTTTGATTGTGTGCCAACTAAAGAACCTTAGATGCTAAGAATATTTTGAAAATGACCCTTTAGTTGAAACATGTTTCACACTATTTATCAACATAGTTGAATGTTCAACTTGGAAACATTGTTGATGCTAAAAATATTCAGCAAATGACCATTAAGTTGAAAAATGCTTTCAACTATATAACAATATAGTAGACAAGTTGACTTAATTGCCATAATTTTATTTAAAAATTAAAAAAATCCTAGTTGACATATAATTGCAATGTGTGTAGTTGAACACTTTTGGTGAAAAAGGGGATTTTTTACTAGTGAAAAAAATATTATTTGCATGATAGGCATGGTAAATGTAACAAATATTTACACGATGGGTAAACTTTTACATTTCCCCGATTTATATGGGCATTTACATTTACCAACACAACCCCAATCTTATATATTAAAGCAATAGTGGTGTCCATCTGTCTGTCTGTCTGTGTGGGCAGTGCCTGGAAAATTCTTCCACTCAGTGCCCGTTCCCTGTGGAGCTTCCCCAGATGTAATTTCCCCAGATGTAACTGACTCCAGAGAAAAAAAAAATTAGGGGCAGTTTGATTTTTTGAGGCGTTTCCCTAGATGTAACTGACTTAAAAGAAAAAAGAAATCAGGGGCAGTCTGATTTTTTGAGGCAAAAGATTTGGTAGACTAGAAAAAAAAGATTTAGGCCTTGGACAGCCTAGAATTTATTTATTTATTTATTTTTATATTGACCAAGATTACCTTTTTTTTCTTTTAGCTACTATCCGTCCTGATTAAGGGGAGGGATGAAATGTCCGTCCGGCTTGATGACGGGACGGATTTAGGGGAAGACCAAAAAAAATAAATTTAGGCCTTGGACAGCCTAGAATCAATTTTTTTTTTTTTTTTTTTTTTTTTTTTTTTTTCAATTTTTTTTTTTTTTTTTTTTTTTTTGTATTGACCAAGACTACCTTTTTTTTCTTTTAGCTACTGTCCGTCCCAATTAAGGGGATGGATGAAATGTTCGTCCGACTTGATGACGGGACGAATTTTGGGGAAATTTTTTTTCTTTTAGCTACTATCCGTCCCGATTAAGGGGATAAATGAAATGTTCGTCCGGTTGGATGATCACATAATAATAATAAAAATAGAAAACACATAAAAATAAAAAAATAAAAAAGTTAAAAGTTTCTAAAACGTGAACCAAGTTTAAAGAAATCGGGGGACTTCACAGTGGCCGAAGGTCACGAGCACCCACTAGTACATATAAAACCCATAACACTAAACAGACTAAAGTTATGCAGTCCCAAAAGTGGCTAACTCATGGCTCACAATTGGGTCTTTTGGTGTCTTTGCCCACCCACCATGTTAAGATCAATTTAGAGTATAGTGATGGAAGGTTCTCTTTAACACAATAGTGGGAGGCAATATTGGTGACCTAAGACTAATTACACATCTTCCAAAATAAATAATAATAATAAAAAATAAAGGAAAAACACCTAGCAAAGGAACAAAAGAAGAAGATAAAAAAAGGAGCAAAGTCTAAACAAAAGACCACATCGAAAAACATAAAATGCACAATGGGGAGCTTTAGGAGGAGAAATCAAGAAACTTAGGACCCAAACCCATCCATCACTAATAGCACAAAACAAGTCATACATAGAAATGGGTGGAAAACTTGGAAAGGCACCAAGCCTAGAAGAGCTTTTTCTTATTGCCACAATTGTTCGTTATAGGATAATGGTGGTTTGAATTTGTTGAAGAACCATCAACACCCCCTACCTATAAAATGAAACATAAAATTGAAAAAAGAGGACCTTCAAAGCCCTTTTCATCGACCAAGCCATGTTAGCACATCAAGGAAAAAAATTGTCCACCTACTGGTGTAACCATCTAAATATCTCTATTACTAGAGGGATGAAATCATTCTCAGGGTGTCGGTTGCAATATGACAAAAACTTTGCTTGATTTACAATCTTGCAACCACTCCTTAAGAAGAAACGGCACATGAAATAAGATTTACACAAGTCAGGTCATCAATGATTATGTTTGCCAAACTGCAAATACAGTTTTTTGTAAGCACAATTTCCATTCGTTGCCATTATGACTAAAGAGATGACACCAAAAGAACATGTGTTTATTCGCACAAAACATGGAATTTGACATCCTTAACAATGGAGGTGAAAATTTCCTAAAATGCATCATGTCTAGTAACATGTTTTCCTGCATGAACACAATGAAATAAGTGCATCCCTGTAAAATTTGTGGATTAGCCACATATGCATAAAAAAGGACCACAAGTTGTAGGATGGGGGAGGCCCAATTTGATGCATAGTGTTAAGGAGAAAATGTTAGAGGCCATTTTAAAACATGGGATGATTGGGTGGACGGAAAATGAAGCATTCAAGTTAGGCTTGCATAAAATTTCAACTGAACATAATGATAGTTGGAAGACACTCTAAAATGATGTTGGATGAATGTTCATGCACGTTTTTCAAAATGTTCTCCTAAAAATGATCCGCTCGTTTATTTGATAGTTATTCAAATGGAGGGATGGAAACTTGAGTATTTGCAGGTAGAAGATCACAAGCCCACTTAAGGTGAACTTGGATTGGAAGTGGACGTTAATTGTTGGCCCCAATAGCCCCAAATAAAAATGGGTGACCATCATACAAAAATTTAGATGTTATGATTAAGGAAAGAAGCCCTCAATTCCCTAATCACGATGCTGGGTGATAGTTTCCACATAGACAAGACCTATCCCACCTCTAGAAATGGGAATAAAAACTTGTCGACAAACTAGTGGAGCCTTCAAACACTCTAAAAAACCTAACCCTAAAAATCACCCAAATATGTGAATGATAATCGAATCAAAAGAAGTTAGCTAGTGTTGAAAATCCAAAAGTGGGGGTTTAAAACGAAGAAAATAATAATGCCTTTGTGTGAAACAATGAATCGGAATCCAAATGCCATTTGCACATCCCCCCAACTTAGTAAGAACATCTATGTGTTGAACATTATTGTCCAAGGCATTTTAGAAAAAAGAAGATGTGAAGGAAAGGGACCCCAAAGGAACACCCAAAACTCTAATGCCCCCAATAGGGGTATAGAAACCTAATGGAGGCAAAAACCTTAAAAACAACCCCAAAGGAAACCAAACAACACATTACTACAAAACTTACCAAATCTAATTAGGAAGAGAATGATGAAAAACTTAAGATATAATTGAAACATGCTTAATGATGTGGGTGTCATTTACAAGGAAAGGAAACAAACAAGACATGAAAAGGCCAATCGAACTACAAAATATGCGAAAATGAAATAGTGCAACAAAAAAACCGCCTAAAGGATCCCATGATAGGTGCCAATGGAAGATTAAATAATAAACAAATCACCCTGAAGGGAGTGGTGATTAAAGAAAAGAGGGAATTGTGGGGCATAAAAGGAACAAAAAAAAGGTATAAGTTGAAACAAATGCTTACCTATAACACATAATTCTTGGAATATAACCTTATGGGAAATAATGTTAAAGGCATTTGCAATGTCTACTTGTAACACAACCCAATCAAGGTGAACATTTAAAGTTCTTTGAATATTGTGTATCATTGTTTCACAACTTTCACTGATTGCAACCCCAAACTAGTAGGGGGACAAGTGGGTTAAAAATGCATTGTGAAATCAGAAAAAAAAAGTTCTATTCACCAACCAATAAAGAGCCTTGCTTACTACTATTAATTAAAAGGCTTGGCCAAAGCTAACAACTTCGCAACACCAAGGGACTTGGTTATGTTTTTAGGGATATGCCTTACAACAACATAAAAGCAAACTAAAAATAATTGGGAAAAGTTGTTTAGTTGAATCCTCTAGGTCAGTGAGAGAGGAGAAGAAAAATAAAATGGGGTGGCTCTGCCTTTGCGACACCATTGAAAACCTAAATTTTTAGAAACCCTACATACCACAACCAACTCCTATAAGAAATGATATTTACTAAATTTAACACTCTAACCTCCTTAATTTTTAATATCTTGACAAGGTACCCAAAAAAAATTGTGAAGTGAAAGGGTTTCAAGAGGGCGATTCTCAGCCCAACGAGAATCTCTAAATAGGTTTCAGAAAGCACATCACCTTTAACAATACCTTGAAGGATTCAAGGTGAGAACTGACTTGAAAGCCTGGCCAGTTCTCACCTCCCACTTGTGTTGGTCAGCTCTTTATTTTTATGACAAACCTCCAATTTTGGTTCTGAAAGATAAATTAGAACGGTTCCAATTTCACACATAATTGGAATTTAGAATTCGATTCCAGGTCATGTTCTTAAAAAATAAAATAAAAATAAAGTCTCATTTTGGTTCCAGTTCTGAAAATCAGAGCCAATTCTAGAAGGATTCGGAGTAACCCAAGCTACTAGTTAACAGCTAGTTAACCTCTGGTTAGCCACTGGTTCTAGACCCTTTTTTCTGGCCCCCTAAAAACTCTCAGTTTTGGTTCCAGTTCCACAGATAAGTAGAACCGGGAACTTGGTTCCAAGGCTAGTTATTAACATGATTCCATTTCCATTTTGAGTTTGGAACCTCTTTCAAAAATCAGCCCGGTTCCACTTTCGTTTGTAAAAACCTAAATAAAAAGCGACGGTTATAACCCACCAAACCAGTGTTTCTTTTATCAGCGAATTTTCGTCAAATTTTCAACTGAAATATATGGTTTCAACCTATATGAAGGATTTTTTGTGAAATAAATGGCCCAAATTTGCCAAAATTTTAAGAATTTCTTTTCAAATTGTCAGATTTTTATGATAAGTTCTAGTAGATAGTCAAGAATATAATTTTTTTCTTTTCTACTTTCATATAAGTATGTAACCAAATTTGGCTAAATTATTTTATAGATATTCACCATTTTGAGTCCATCACAAAATCCTTGAAAGAAATCTTACATTAAATTGTGTACCTACCCAACATTGGTGTATATTAAATAGTGTTGTGAGGAAATCTGGTTTTCAATGTTAAAACTGAAGGGCTCAAAATAAGTTTGTATGACCTGGACCCAAGTTCACATCTTTAAAATTAGTCTTTTATTAGATCCAAACCTGAAATCAGAACCATGAAAAAACGCTTTTGAAAATAAGGCTGGGTTCTTTAACTAGGCAAGTTGATTTATGTTATTTAAAAGTCGACAAGTAGGTTCAATTTTGGAGTTAAACACTAATTTGTATTAGTTGTTGAACTCCACACATTTAATTTCAGTGATGAGTAATAGGTTGGAACTGGTATATGAAGGTTTTTTTTGTAATCCTTCGTATGGTTATCCATGTACTGTTCCAAAGGCAAATTCAAAAATAACTATTTCATTTTCAAGCTTAATTGCTTCACATTTTTCTCTACAATTACTTCTCTTCCTTATTAACTTTCTTAATAACTATCTCTGACCTTTCTTAATAACCTCCATTTTATATCTATCTCACTCTCTTCCCCTATTCACCAACATCTATCTATGAAGCAAGGTAGTTTGTTTGTTTTGTTTTGTACTGATGAGATTCACTGAACTGGGATGCTTCAGATCATGTTCTCGGTCTCTTTGTAAAGTTCTTGAGGACAAGGGGTGCATCGGCTTGGTCCCATGCCATTTGAACTTGCGATGCAAAAGTTCTTGAATATTGAACAATTTCTTCACTGAAAATTTAATTAAATCGTAGCTGAAAATTTCAGAGGAATTGGGATGTGCCTTTGGTGTTGTTGGAAAGATCTTGATGAGCAGGATTTCATGGAATTTATTTGGTAAGATTTGGATTCAGAATGTGGGAGATATTGATTTAAAAGTGATTTCTGCCACTGGAAATTCAAATAAACTCCAAAAAACCAGGTTTTGGAAAGAAAAATCAGTTGAGAATGTGGTAACACTTGAAGCTTCCCATTCAATCTAAGCATGATTTCCTTTCATATTTGGCTGTTCAAAAAATCAATACACACATTGCAAAATAATGTTCCCATGTTGAGTTTTCCTTTTTTGTAATGGGTTCACACTTGGGCCAATGGCACAGGCCACACATGTAGATATGAAAAAACAAATTAACATGTTTTTTCATGTCCGTGAAATGTATATTAATCTAAATTAGATTTGACATTGACACAAATAATGATGAATTATTGAAAAATATAAGAAAACATAAAAGAAAAATAAAAATTAATCATCACTGGTGGTGCACAGCAATGCTGAGCTCAAATTTGGTATAAAACTTTCAATCTATAGAATATCTAGCATAGGGGAAAATATAATGTCTACATGGAATCAATGCAATGGTCCCAATAAAATTATTAAAAATAAAATTGCAGGGTTAAAAAATAGAAATAACCAAGCTCAAACCCAGGTTCTCTTTAGGAAAGATGAATCTCACAACACTGGTATGTATATCAATGTTGGGAGGGTGTTTGGCTTTCAATGTTAAAACTGTGTGTTTAAGGTCAAGTTTTTAACCCGGACCTGAGCTTACATATTTTTGTTGGAATGGGCACAAGAACCGGACATTGGAAATAATGTTTTGCTAAATCTGAACTTGAAACCAGAATCATGAGAAAACATTCTTGAAAGATGAGCATGTTCTTAAGTATTTAAGTAGGCGAGTTGAGTTCTTTTCGAAAAGTTGACAAGTAGGCTGAACTTCAGAGTTGAATATTAATTTTTATTAGTTGTTGAACCCCATACCTATATAAGCCTTAATTTTAATTTTATATAAAATTTTATATCTATACAATATCTAGCATAGAGATATTGTATTTCAAATACATTATATTTTCAGTATAATGTTTACATGAAACTGGGGCATGATTTTGAACCAGGCCTAGAACTTCTTGAATTTGAAAAAATGTGTCAAAGTCAAAATCAAAATTGCACTGTTTTAAAATGGGAGAACTGGGCTCAAAATTGCACCCAAAGAACCTCCAATTTTTTTTAAAGAATCAAAACTGAACTCCTGGTTTTCTTGAAAAAGAAGAACTGCAAAACACCGGTATATACACCACCTTAATTCCTGAAAGTCCTTTGTGTTGAATTCAAGAGCTATCAGGCAAGATATCTCTCAAATTAACTGCCTTCATGATCTATGCTATTGCTTTTGTTAACCCCTGAAATGGTGAATTGAATAGCGGTTTACAATCTCCCAACATTCCCAACCACATCCCTCAAGAAGTTTAAAGCTATTCCAATTTCCCGTTGATGTCTTTAACCAAATTTTGAATACAATTTCCAAATCCTTCTCATAATTTGCAAATTCCTCAACAAAATCCCTAACTTAGCCCATGGGGGAGTCCCAAAATCCATCAAACTTATGTTTACAACAATTTTATCACATCCTGAAAAAGTCTAAAGATATTTCTATTAACATCTTGTTGTGAAGCACATCCCTAAGACATCCCAAGATCGTTTCCATTTCACCTTTCCACAATCCTATGATATCTTGAAGAAGGCCCAAATCATTTTCATTAACGCTTGCAAGAATCCAAAGTCATTCCACGTTGATATTGCTGTTATTCACAGGGTTCATAGTGTGTTCCCATCAATGTTCCCACTCATACACGTAAAGCTGAGGACCAGATTTTCTGTACCACTCACAAGTTTGAAGCAAGCTCACAGGAAGGAAGATGCTGATGGCACATTGGTGGTGACTAGCTGACTAGAACAAGACAGAAAAATCTCCAGTGAATTGATTTTTGAGCCCTTAGCACATGTATGTGGAGATGGAGAGGTGAAGCATCCAAACTTTTCCAAAAATTTCACAAATTCCAAAGGCAAATTTGCCTGTAGCCAAAGTTGGCACATTCCCAGGTTTGTTTGGGACCGACAAAGCCCTGGAAAATGGAGGTGGAATTATGTGGGAACCTGACAATTTGGTGACAATTTCTCAGACTGTTTTCTGTTTTATAACATTTCCCTTCCTAAAGGAATTTAATATATTCTCTAGCTCAGCCAACCCTGGTTTCCTAAAACAGGGGAACATTTAAGTATCAGTAGGAGTGCCCTTTGGGCTTGAGTTTGTTCCTTTGGCTCGTTCTTGTCGCACTAGAGACTACAGAACCCAAGGTGCCAAAGACAGGGTGGCCAACTCGCCATGTAAACAAAGCAAGAACCTGCAAATTGGGAGCTGAGCCAGGATTTACAGCCATCCTGGGCTTGTACTTCGTAGAGCTCATACTGAGACACTTTAGCCATGTTCAAGGTGGGAGGCCTGTTGTCAAGGGATTTTTTAACAAATTTTGGCAATTTCTAAACTTGAAGAATATGATTTCAACACATTTATAAAAAAAATCCCAAGTTCACCAGACTTGCAATAAGTTCCCATATGTAACCGAGAACATAAAGGAAGCATAATTCTTTTTTTTTCATATCATTTTTTATTGCCAAAATTTTTGCAACACCTTCTTGTTGAAGATCCCCACTTGGGCTACTTCACAAAATAAAAATAAAATCACTGCGTGTGTGGGAGCGATCAGGCTTATCATCACGACTCTCGAGCTGGCCAGCTTGGGTACATGATCGATGTACCTAGCCTTATTACTTCCAAAATCCAGACTACCAAGTTGCTCGCAAGACGCTTCTAATGGCCCAAGGGTATCAATCATGGGTTTGGGTTCGACATCAAAGGTACTGCTCCTTTTCTTCTTGAGTTTGTTGAAAACAAATCCCAAAATAATGATCAGTTTGTCATGTCCCATGTAGGGCAACACCGAGCTCGATGTACAGATAAACACCATAAGTGTTATGATAGCCCATGTGAATAAATACCAGGAGAATAAAATCTGATAAAAATTCACAAATTGATCCCACAGCAAGTGCCCAAGAGAATAATGCATGTATTTACAGCCAGCGTTTCCTTTAGGAATATTTGTTTGTAGTCAAAGTGGCGATCATCCATAGGAAGTTGTACAAAAAGTGACAATCATCCCTAGAAAGATTTAGCCAAATCTGGCTATAAAGTACAGATTTTTATTCTGCTATACAAGGAAAACCAAACATAAGAAATTTGAAATTTTAAAATATTTTCCCCCTCACTTCTGGTGACTGAAAAACTTTCAAAGTCACTTTTTTTAATAATTAAAATTTTAACTGAAAATTTTGACGAAATTTCGCCAGAAAAAAAACTCTGACAAGACCTGCTCCACACACACCCACGTTTGGGCATCTAGCTGTTTATCACGTCCAAAATGGTATCAAATTGTCCCTCTCGTTCCTCACCCACGTTTGAAAATCACAATACCCACCCATAAAGACCAAAAATGAGATACTGTAAGATGAGAGACCATTTAAATTCAACTACTTGGACTAATCACTGTAACTGGCCAATCAAGAGTTGTCACTTTATTGTGCAGTGCCTTTTACAAGCATCGAATTATGTACAAGTTTATTTTCATTTACTCTCAAACTAACATATAAATGTTGAATTTCATCCAAAATAATGTGCAGGCCATTGGTGGAGTTATTCATCCACGCTACCCTAGCCTTTGCCTAGATATGTGAAATGTGAGTATGGATTTTATCACTGTTTAGCTCACTCATGAGTTGCTATAAAGTCATGAAAATCATGTTTAGTTTATACAAATAGTACATGCCAAGCCAACCATGATCACAATTGCAACTGCAAATCTCTTATGTACATAGATAACAAAAAAGGACCAAAGATGCACAACAACATTGCATGTAGGTGAGTACAGTATGAAATGCATGGTTAAAAAGAAAAAAACAGAATATGAAACATCTACTAAAATTAATTTCAAATAAATGATCTTTCAGATTTATTATGAACTGGCTTCTGATCACTAATCTGGGAAGGATGAGATGGTTATTGTGATCCATGTAACCATGTTAAATGAAGAAAACCAGAGTACTGCAACCAAATGAAAGCTACCTAATAGAAGGAAGGCTAGAATAAACAAAAGAAATTAAAAGTTTACCAGAGTGGAAATGAAATAGTGCACCAAGAAAGTGAAAGTTCACTATGAACGCAACTGGAACTCCGCACACAATTTGGACTCCATTTTGGTTTGTGCACATAGTCTTGGATTAGTCCTCCAAAGTTGATTGAATTTCAAGTCCCCCTATATTATGCAAAAATCAGGGTTTGGAGGATATCCACAATGGTGCATATCTTGGACCACTGAACAAATAAGATCAGTATGCAAGCATCTTGGTCCCATAGTGATTAGACATAAGATTGGTATGTAAGAATATTCACCCAATGGATTAAACATACCTACAGATGACTAGTTTATCCTGGGTATGGCTGGTCTGTGGAGCTTGGAGATGGTGTACTCTGGTTGGCCAAGTGATATTAACCTTGGTTGATGGCCTTGGGTGAACCAGCATCCACACTCGTACCATGGTTAAACCCCCAAAAATATATATTTAAATCGCTTCAAATTATTACAAATATCCCACGATCAGACTAAATCAGGGTCTCAGAATCCAAATCTAACATTTTCTGAGCTTAATACGGCCACTAAGATGCCTCACTCCAAAAGGTGAAGGTACCAGTGTGGGAGCTGGTTCACCCTGGCAGGTCGATGGCCACTCAACAAGAGTTTTATCACCCATAAGTACTGCTTTTCCCGCCGTTGCTCTAGTCTTGCAGTTATGTGCCAGTCAGCCCAAACCATATCTGCTTAGAAATGGCAGAGCCAACAAGATCCCATCTTACACCGAAGCTTGAATTAATTTGAGGAGATTTAATGCATATCCCCTGGCTGCAAACTTGCCGCGGAACATGGAGTTAGTTAACTGAAGCAAGGCCAAGCACCAACTGGTGAGGCAAAGCAGGCACAACAAGTCGGTCAGGAAGTGAGTTATCACATTCCCATCATCTTTTTTTCGAAATGTCAGGTTGTTCTGAGACAAGAGGGAATATAGACGGTAAAAGTTAGTTACTGGACTCTATCTCTGGTGAAGAGGGATGGAAAAGATTATGTATAGCGTATAGGTATAAGCTAACTGCGTGAACAAAATAGTTTGTTTGTTTTGAGTCCAACTAGCATGTCCATGGGGGGGGGTGGGGGGTGTTATTATTCGGGGCCAGGCTAGCAAAGATGGTCCAGGCACCGCCCAATCCTGCTTTTCTGGAGCCATGTACGTACCCTGACTGGCCCGACCAGCCATGACCTTGTCAACCTTTTGTCTCTTCTGCTGTCTGCTACCAACCGCCCTTGAATGACTTCATCAAATTCTAATTTACTTTTGAAGGCCAGATCTACCTGGATTGCTTAATGTGGCATCTGGTAATTCATGAATGTAAGAATTTTGAGTAAAGATTGGAGAATTTTTGTGTCTTAACAAAGTTTTGTGTTGGACGAAAGCTTCCTTTGCAGATGAACATACATCCTAAGTAGATTGACCAGAGTTCTTCTTTTGTTTTCTTGCAGTAATCTGGTTAATTGGTCATGACCCAGATCTTACTACAGTCACAGATTTTGTAGAGTGGTGATACAATTTGGGCTACTAGAATTCCCGCTGGACTGAGTCCAAGGCTTCCAGTTTTATTCTTTAATGCATGTTGACATGAAATATTCTTCCATAACCATCCCTCGTGAGAATTTTGATGCTCTGATTGGCTGTCATGGTGCAAGTTACAACCCATAACCTTTGACCTCCTTTTTATTAGCGACCAACTAGTTAGCACAAGGTATCACCCTGGGTTCTCATTGGTCCAATGATTCCACACCCCTTTGCTGCTTGGATGAAGATTTCGTAACCAATCTACAAATGAATGAAAAGAGGGCATCTTGATTCTCACATTGGATGGCTATGTCTGATAAACTGCACACTCTTTTGGGTTACCTAGTATATAACTAATTTCTTTGAGCCCTGTGTATGCAGTTTGTGGGTTTAGCAAACAGTGCTAAAGTTCTGTAGAGGTTGGTTGCTCACAACAGAGATGTGTGGATGGAGGATGAGAAGGGGTGGGATTTTCATTGGCTGTAATTTGTAGTGGTAATATGATGTATTTGGCCCCGATGTTGGAACCTTTGATATATGCTGACTGATTGTGTGTTGATTGATGAAGGCAGTCTCTCAACCAATGGATATATATCTTTTTTAGTAGATAATTCTAAATAATACTTTAGGCATGGAAGAGGAACAAGTCAATACTGTTGGGCTGCAGTGGACTAGATCAATGCTCACCGTCATGAAGCATCTGGGCCACATGAAGTGACCAAGGTCTGCCATGACGTTGGTCCTTTATGTGTGGGACACCTTGAGCAATTTACTCATTTTGGGAGGATTGGATGACAAGGCAAGTCTGGGCCAAATTCACACAGTGGCCATGTCAACAAGTAGCGACCTACTCATGTCCAACGTTTAAAATCTTGGGGTTCAATTGAAAAACACATCTGCAAACAATTTTGTTCTGTCTATGATTTAACTTACTATGGAGTTCATATTTCTGTTTTACATTTTGCACAAGGTTGGCTCCCCTCTTTCATAACTGCATGTCCCAGACAGGCAGATGAACATTAAAATAAACAGATTGGATGGCCCTTGCAGGAAATTCATTCACTACGGTAGCACCTTTACATCTCTGGCAGTAATTAAATGATTTTCAATAAATGTTTTATTTTTCAAAATCAGCTGCTTGCAATTCCAAAAGTTGTCAAAAGTTCTAGAAATTTGATTGACATTACTATTGATTGCCTGCCCTAAAGCTTGATTGTGCAGTGTGCCTGAGTAGTGCAAAATTATTTGGCATTTTTCCCCCCACCTCAATTGCAAGAATTTCAGGAAACTTTTATTTTTAGTGTTGAAGTCAACAAATGAGAAAAATAAATCTTCAGGAAGATGTTGGAATGGTAAAGGTATTATGGAATATTGAAATCTGGAATTATGTAAATGAACAAAGTACCTCTATGGATGGGAGAACCGTTACCCCAAGATTAGTGCACAAATTTTCTCAAAACATATTTTGACATAATCTCTCCCCATCCCCCCATAAATCCGATAGACATCACATGAATGAATGAGTGCACGTCCAGTTTGGCCTCAGTGTTGTGCCTTTGTCAGAAACGGAATATCTATCCACTCATTAATGCAGCTAAGCAGAAAGCACAGATACCCGTGGTTGGTTGATATATGTGAATGAAAGGAGAACTTTTTCATACAGGAACCTGCTATTAACACGGGATAGAGCGCCTAGGTTTTTTTCCCTGGCTAAATTAAGCCAGATTGCTACAGATTCTTTTATCCTGGCTTTAAAATATGTGTTTTTTTTGGGTTTTCTAGTCATCAAATATCGATTTGGGGGGGGTGGGTATGTTGCCAGATTTCTCTACTGGGTTCTAGCATGTAGCCCAAAATGTGAAGGATGCTTAAATTTTTTTACTTGAACATATCCCGTTTAGAGCTACATTTGGCTAAACTGTCTTATGGATGATAGCAAATTCAGCTACAACACAAAAATGGAAAAAAAAAAAAAGAGAGAAAAAAATACTGGGATAGACCTAAGTTCAATTTTATGAGAAAATAGAAGTTAGAATGGTGGTGCACAGTGTGTGATGTATGTTCGTTGAGCTACATACAACTCTGAGCTTTTAGGTTTATTTTCTTGAATTACACTGAAAATTCTTGCCAAAAGAGTCTGCTTTTAACATGCGATAAACCTATTTCCATTTGTATATTAAAAAAAGAGATGATGCTCGGTGTGTTTCACAAATTGGGTAAGCTACATAGAGCTCCAGTATTCCATTAGCTGTATTACGACAGCAGAAGACGGAGTAAGACAAGGACCAAGTCTCCAACGAAGCCCCCATTCCATGTGTACCATTGGTGAGAGAGCATCGTTGGCCTTGGAGGTCGAGCACGTTCTGCACCCTTGACCAGGCCTCTAATGCTAAGGCCTTACAACAGTGTCAAACAAATTGAATATGTCATGTGGGGTCTGCCATGGCCGCCCAAAGCCGTGCACTTGTTCTATTATGAGTGGAGACAAATGGGTTGGTCTGAGACAAGTGGTATCATTTTCATTGGAACCCAGCCTATCTCACAGCTATCTAGCTCACAATTGTTTTTGTAAATACATGACGGAAAATGAAGAAATGCCAGCTTTGCTTAAGCCCCACTATCAAAAACTAATATTGCCCTTTAAATGAAAGCAGACCTAGAAGTAGACCTTTGGTCCGAATTGGTACAGTAACTCGAGACAGCTTTTTAGCAGGCAGAAGACTTATTCTAACAACCCTAGCTACATTGAATCTAACACTAGCACTCTGATTACGCAAACCTTCAGAAGGCCTGATTAACCACTGGCCAAACCTCAGTCACATATAGTCAGGGTTGAGTAAATTTGATTTAACCCCCCCATGTAAATCTAATGAAAAATAGTCCCCTCTTCTTGATCACGGTTGTGGGTTAAAACTTGAAACTCTATGGAGGACTTGGGAGGTTGTAATAAACTCAAACTGCTTATATATTAGAGGTCCAAAAGTGGGGATTTTTCTAACATTTACTTATCTTTGGTTTCACATATTTATATTTGTAAAAATTCCGGCTCTGACATATTGAGACATTTACATGTAAAGCAAGGGGGAGGTCCTATTAGATACATATTTACAAGAATATAGTAGAAACTCTTATGCTTTTGGCTTATCTCTTGCAAAGGGTTAGCAAATCAGATATAGGAGCTCAATTGGAAAACTTGACAATTCTGCCCAAAATCTAGGATCATACAATACCTAAAATGTCATTGGATTGAATTGCTGGATAACCAAGATTTGTCTAGATGGATTTGGTTCGTGGTTCACATGGGTTCCGCCATGTGTTAAAAAGAAATGTTGTGGGTTGGACGTGTTTTGGTGCCGAGGAAGATTAGGTAGGCTCATGTGGTGCTCAAAAGTGTGACTTCTTGATGTAGCTGGATTGCTCATGAGGCCAGTGTCATGCATGCAGGCATGGTACCTAGGTATGGTGGCCAGACTGGACACCTTAAAAAAGTAAATTGACCAGGCCCCCTTTGTACTGTTCTTTTATTTCTTTATTTCTTTTTGCTTTTTGCTCTTTCAGTCTGGACAATGGCATTATGGATAGCTCTTGTGTGGAGATAACCTCAGGTCTTCTATTTTGAAATGGTCATATAACAACATATGATATAAAGATATGATGGAAGTGATTATGCAGGAGTTTTTTTTGTATCAGCTACTACAATTTCATTTCATTGCTGAATTTGCAGGTTCTAAGGTGCCTGAAAAAGAAAAAAGACTCCATTGTCAGCTCTTTGATCTCATGCAACCCAGGGCTGATTTTTTTAACAGCTTTGAATTACCAATCAGGGTCTCACTGACCATTGTGCCCTGTGCACACACACACAAAGCCCAACACCACATATCGAGATTGGGAAAATTGTGGAGACTGAAAAATATTAACCTCATAGCTGCTAAAAAAAACTCAATAGTTGTATCATGGAGCTTTCAAATTGGATGGGATCTCCTTGGGTGAAAGAAGGAGCTGTAATGCTGTTAGGCCCAACCATCCCTTTATGGGGTCTCTTTCAGTAAAAAAGATTAAAAAAACTCTTGATACATGCACCGCATTTAGCTGCCTCACAACTACATGAAAAGTTGAGGAAGCTCCTGGAAGTAAGAAAGGCTAGTCTACTAATTAAATACATAACTGTCCCCACAAGCAATAGGCAAAGGATCTCCTAAGAAAATCCCTGACTGTCGGGAAGGGCGCCAGGCGGCTCAGCCTTTTATGCAGCACCTAATAAAATAGGACCTTGGGTTTCAAAAAAAAAAAACAGCCAAAAATTTGCTTAAGAGACCATATAATTTTAATATATTAAGCAATCTGAGCTTTAGATAAGTAGTTCTGTCTTCAATATTTACCCGGTTTTTTAATGAAAACAAAATGATTTCATTTTTACAGTATGTTTGTACGTAATTACCTATGTATATCGTGAGCTGCCTACGTTTTGAAACAGAAGTGAAGGTAAATTTGAAAATGAAACTTGGAGGGCAAGCCACTAAGTTTGCTGGAAAAAAACAGTGAGGTAAAAGTGGGGATAAATGCCAGCAGAGTGGGCCCTAAAGTTAACCGACCAAGAAAGGGAGGGATGCTTGATTTTTCAGGCCAGTCCAGCTGCCACCCCCCCCTCTAAACCCCAAAGACTCAGAGCTTTTCAATCTACCGCCCTTTGATTTGGAAAAAAATTAGAAATGTTTTTGGGAGCCAGGGAATAAAAGCTGAAGGTGGGCCCCTATGCCGGCCCGCCCAGGCTGTTCGTAGGCCTGCCAAGAATAGGCCATTACGAACCAGAAAATACACAGAGCAGAACAGAATCTTGCGTCTTTGCTTATTACAGTTTCCAGCGCCAAATTCCAATCTCAAGCATTTGCTGCATTGTTTGTTGCGCTTCCATCTTCGCGTTCCTCTATCGCTTCTGTCCCTGCATCTTTGTTGCTCTCACTCATTGCATCGTTTTGCATTCCTGTTGCTGTGTTCCCTACTACTTGTGCGTTACCTGGTTGTTGTCGTCGTTGGCTGCACCTGCTGAACATCTTTGGGCTTTCGTATCCATCCTCGTTCCAGAGTTGCATCTAGAAGCGATCAGCGCCTGCACTTACAAAGTGAATTCTCGAGCTCAGTGTATGTATGTCGTTTTGTGCATCGGAATTCTGCTCTAATCTTCTATTTCCTAACTCTGAAAACACCGCCCCTCCCCCCCCAACAAGGGATTTTTGGGTGGGCGCGTGAGCTTGCTCTTTTTTTAAATGCAAGCTGCCACTGACAGTAGGTTAGATTCATCTCCGGGAACCCGGCATAGCTCTATCATACATAGTCTAAATCAGCCACACGATACCAAAAAAAATCAAAACAATCAGTGCATTTAAGCTAATTTTGCATGATCATCGCACGTATGCTCGGTTGGCAGCACTCTGACTGAATTCTGCCTCGCGAGATCTTCTTTGCAGCTTATTCATAGTGGTGGAACTGTCCAATTTTGCGCATTACAGATTTGGTTTCTAGAAGAACAGCTGGAAGAGCGAGGTTGCTGAAGCTCGGAGTTTTCCAATACTTTGAAAAATCATATTTGCAAGTCCAAGTCTGGTTCGCTTAGGCTTTTGGGTGGGTAGAGTTGGAGTCGGGTTGGAGGTATTCCTACACTAAATATTGCACCTGCATTTTCTATATATATTATCAAGTTGTTCTGCTCTTTCCATGTGCACACTAATTTCTTTGTCTTGTGTCTAGATAACCCCTTGCTTGTGCAGGATCTCGACCACTCGGTACTTGTTTTTCTCCCTCATATTGGATCATAGTTAAACGGTCTGTCTTCACTTGCTCCCCAGAATAGTTTAAATTGTTTGCATACATAAAAATACAGATTGTCGAAGTTCATCAAAGGGGTTCTGATCGAAATCAAGGTACTCTGCAATCTTGTTGGATCTGAAATTTGTATCGCTTATTCCGTGACCTGGACTGGTTGTGGATATTGAATCTGTTGCAGGTTTCTGCTGCTAGAGTAAAGCTTAATACGTTGTCTTTTTTTGGGATCGTTTTGCCAGTCGCAAGTTTTCAAAAGAACAATTTGTCAGGATCCTGTGTTGCCTCTTATTTCTGTGGCAGCGATAAGATTTGATGATATATATATCTGTTAGCTCTCGAATACTTGTGCCAATCATCAATTAAGCTACGTTTGTGGGTCTTCGATCACTCTCGCTTTTGAAATTGCAATTTTGAAGTCATTGTGTTGGTGCCTTTAGGACATAATCTTGTGACTGTTGTGAAGGTATTATCAGTGATAGAAAGCTATATTTGGTTGTCATTGGAATTTTATGAAATTCAACTGTTACTGAGTGCATAGGAAATAGTTTTGTGGGTTTTGGAGAATTTACTGGTACCTAGGGTATAAGAAAGGAGGAGGGTTCCATCTGCCATGGGAAAGGGAGGGGGAAAGTGTGCGAGCAGGGAGAGGAGCGGGAGTTCAGTGGCGTCCCGGACGCCGCGCCTTCCAGCGAAGCCTCATCACGTAGCGCCTCATCAATCTAGCGCCAAGGCCAAGGATGTGGATCGGGCTGCAGATACGGATTCTGCCACCTTGGAGCCCTTCATCCCCAAGGTATGTCTTTCTCTCTTCTGCGATAGCTTTCTAGTTGTATCTAAGACACTTCTGTGTCGTTATGGAGCTCTGGCAGTTCTGTGTTCTGTTGTTGGTTTGGTAGCGTTTGACGACCTTGCCAAATCGGCAGTTTGTTGACCAGGTTCAATCTACAGGGCCCACCCTAATTACAATTTAGGTTTAGGGTTTGCCCAAATCAAGGTTGACCTAAAAGGGATTTCCGATCTGATAATGAGTTGAGTGACGAAGTTTCCACTCAACCATCCTTGAATGTGTAATTCGAGTTTTAGATCAAGTACTCTCATACCATGAAGGCACCCATGGCCCCCATTACATATTCTATGTTTTTTTCTTCTTCTTTTTATGGTCCTTACTAGGTAGGAAAGTTCAATCTGGAACACCCATTCTAGCTTACTTATTGCAAAAACTTAGCTCCATGAAGGAAATGCAAATAATAACCTTTTCCCTTGTCACTACCAAGGGTATTGCCTCCTCTTGGAAGTGGCCTTGCTCCAACTTTGCTACATTGATATCTTAGGAAACCCCTATCCCAAGATGAAGGTGCTTAACTTTGAAGTTCAAATGGAATCCAATGTATCCATCCTAGAAATACTTCCAAGATATACCTAATGAATCTCAAAGTTGACCATCATCATTTTCGACAAATCATCATGCAACACATTTTTTGTTCCCTTAAAGGAAATTTTTGTGCCAACCTAAATAGTTGTGTTGTATGAAAAACATGAAATTTGAAGGAATTGTATTGTGAATTTAGTTACCTTTATATAGAAGTGACATACAAACTAATGGGTGGAAGGTTGGTTTGGCAGAAAATGGAGTCTTCTCAAGTTGAAGAAGATGATGACATTGATACAAATGTTATGTTTGATCAACAAGAGATACATTCACATGTGTCAGACTCTGGTAGAAGACTATTGGGATCACCAACCTCCGCAGTGCAAAGTGCATATAACACTGCAATGCCAAGCCCATCTCGATCTTTTTCAAGTGGAGGTGGACGAAGCCCTGATGCTTTCCATGATGCACCTGATGAACTACAACATTTCCAAGCTTCACCCAATCACCCAAAGCACATTAAGTCTGGTGTTGGTGTGTTTCAACAAGGAGGGGTCATTGCTAATGCATCCCAATCATCTTTCGACTCTACACGACCAAGGTTCCAAGATGATGATGATCTATTTCCCTCCAAGGAAACCATCATCCCAACCTCAAGCAATAATTCTGCAGTAATGCACCTTGGTCTCCGAAAAAGGGCCACCTCGTTTCATGCCACTCCATCTGAATCCAAAAATGTTTCATCCACATGTAACACAGAAGCTCCAATTGTTGGTGGAGGTGGTGAGGAAACATCATCCCCCATAACTATAATTTCACAAACAAGTTTTGGGTTGCCACAACCTCAATTGGGCGTTACTCCACAACCACAAGAACCAAGTGAACAAGCTACAAACATCGAAGTTGCAACCCCATCAAAACAAAAGGTAGACATGAAGGAAGGTGTGCGCACACATGAATCAACAATGCCAAAGGAAAGTGGCAAGTTGAGTGACAATTGGGAACTTGTGCCACGAGAACTTGGGTCTGGAAGTTCTTCACCGGTGTTGGTGACAATGTCCAAATCAAGCAAAGCAAGTGAAGTGGATCCAACCTCACAACTTGAAGCAATGAAAACAGGTAAATTTATAAATATTCATACATCCCAATATCTTTGTAATTCATCAAAACTTAAAAGATTCTTTGATGACACAACAAATTGACTCATTACATGGAATCTTACATTTCATACATCCCATTTTGAGGAACATCTTATTAATGTATTCTAGAAGAATATTAACTTCAAATAACTTGTTTTCCAAAGTGCATGAAATCATTTTGCCATTTCTTCATTAATTTTTTTAAATGGTGAATTGAATTACTTTCTTAAACCAACTTGTTTTGGCAACAACATATTGGATCTTAAAAGGTAGTATATTTTCAAAAAAGTTAGAATAATTTACAACGTGAATCTTCAAATTTTACAAGTTTTAGTTTTGTTAAACAATAATATAATTTCACTATGTGAATCCTCCATCAACTTTCCACATAATGGTGTCATAATATTCATATAAGATGATTTAGCATAAGAGGTGTTTGGATTTTACTATTTAGGTTATTTCTATGGGTGATGGTCTGTCACTTTGTGAGTGACTCTCATGAGGTTATGACTGCACTCATTGTCATGTTACCTTTAATTGATGTTATGGAGATTTCTCTGCAACTTCATGGATCTTTACTATTTAGGTTATTTCAAGGAATTTTGGTCAATGTACATAGACATTATTACGAAACTTTGTTACATGGCATTAAATAGATGACATGGAGAATTAAACAACTTGGTTTTGACAGAAAACTCGAAGAATTTGAAATTCAAAGGAAAGGAAATAGAAGATGATTCTCAACAACCAACAAATGAACAAGAGGAGAACATGAAGTCAATGGCAAGCAAGTCGTTCCCTTCAGAACATGTGGTAGAAGGTCTACCAAAGGAAAAATCAGATTCAAGACAAGTACAAAATGATCAACCTTTTGAAGAAGAACCTGATACTGTGAGGTCTCTTGGAAGTGACCAATCTGATGACATTGAAACACATTCAATCAACGGTGATGGTGGGGGCTATGTTTTTCTAGGCTCACCTCAACATGAAGAATCACATGACATTGAAAAACTGAAGGATGATAAGGATTTCAACAAGGGGGTTCCCATTGAGACAATGTTTGAGGAACAACACATCCCTTCTAATAAGGAATTTCAAGTGGAAGATGTTCAACCCGCATCTATTGAGGAGGAGGAAGAGACTCCAATTGTTAAGGAAAAGAAAAGCACTCCCATTCAAACACTTGATGAACAATCGCAACATGGGGACTTAAAGGAACCATTTGAGATTGCATTGGAACATGAAGTGGAACCCGAGGAAGTGGAACCAAGTTTCAAAGAGGTATCAAGATCTTTGGAGCTTCCAATTAGCCAACCTATTGAGAAAGCACAAGACGATGTTGGAGTCGAAGCTCCAAGGGAAGGCCAAAATGATTTCGAGGTACGAGAGCCCCAAATTGAAGCTCCAATTATAGAGCCCCAAGTTCGGAAATCTGAGGTTCAGGATAAAGAGGTTCTAATCCTTCAGGAACAACACATTCCTTCTACTGAGAAATTTGAAGCGGAAGATGTGAAACCCACATCTATTGAGGAGGAGGAGGAAACTCCAATTGTCAAGGAAGAAAAGAACATTCCCAATCAAACACTTGATGAACTTCCACAACATGGAGATGTAGAAGAACCATTTGAGATCCCAACAGAAAAGGTGGAACCGAGTTTTGAGGAAGTACGAAGATCCTTGGAGCTTCCAATTAACCAACATGTTGAACAAAAACAACACGATGTTGGAGTTGAAGCTCCTTCGGAAGCTCACGATGTCTCGGTGGCAGAACAACCCAAAATTGAACCTCCAATTATGGAGCCCCAAGTCCAAGAATCCGAGGTTCAGGGCAATGATGCTACAATCTTTGAAGAACAACAAATCCCTTTTACAAATGAACTAGAACTGGAAGATGTGAGACCCACATCTATTGAGGAGCAGGAAGAGACTCCAATTGTCAAGGAAGAAACGAAGGCTCCAATTCAAACACTTGACGACCTTCCACAAGACAATGATGTAGAGGCACCATTCGAGGTCCCAACAAAAAAGGAGGTCGAACCCAAGGAGGTTGAACCAAGTTTTCAGGAGGTACCTAAATCCTTGGAACTTCCAATTCACCACCCCATTGAAGAAACCCAAGGTGATGTTGGAGTCAAAGCCTTGCAAGAAGGTCAACATGTTTCTGAGTTAGAGGAGCCTCAGATTTTTCACAAATTTGAAGCTCAAGACAAAGAGGCTCCACCACTTGGAGAGCCATATGTCCCTTCTATTGAACAACCACAAGATGGAAATGTCAAACCCACATCTATTCAAGAGGAGGAAGAGACTCCAATTGTCAAGGAAGAGATGAGCACTCCCATTCAAACACTTGACGAACTTCCACAAAACAATGATGGAGAACCACCATTTGAGGTCCCAACAAAAAAGGAGGTCAAACCCAAGGAAGTGGAACCAAGTTTTGAAGACATACCAAGATCCTTGGAGCTTCCAATTAGCCACCCCATTGAAGAAACCCAAGGTGATGTTGGAGTCCAGGCCTTGCTTGAAGGTCAAGATGTTTCTGAAGTAAAGGAGCCCCAAATTCTTCGCAAGTTTGAAGTTCAAGACAAAGAGGCTCCAACACTTGAAGAACCATATGGCCCTTCTACTAAACAACCGCAAGATCAAGATGCCAAGCCCACATCTATTGATGAGGAGGAAGATACGAAGGCTACAATTCAAACACTTCACAAACTTCCACAAGACAGTGACTTAGAGGCACCATTTGAGGTCCCAATAGAAAAGGAGGTCGAACCCAAGGAGGTGGAACCAAGTTTTGACAAGGTACCTAGATCCTTGGAGCATCCAATTAGGCACCCCGAAGAAACCCAAGGCAATGTTGGAGTTGAAGCATTGCTCGAAGGTCAAGATGTCTTTGAAGTAGAGGAGCCCTCCATTGAGGCTCCAATTATGGACCCCAAAATTCTTCAAAAGTTTGAGGCTGAAGATAAAGAGGCTTCAACATTTGAAGAGCCATATGTCCCTTCCACTGAACAACCACAAGATCAAGATGTCAAACCCACATCTATTGAAGAGGAGGAAGAGACTCCAATTGTCACAGAAGAAACGAGAGCTACCATTCAAGCACATGACAAACTCCCACAAGATGGTGATGTAGAGGCACCATTTGAGCTCCCAAAAGAAACGGAGGTCCTACCCAAAGAAATGGAACCAAGTTTTGAAGAGGTACCAATATCCTTCGACCTTCCAATCGCCCACCCCGTCGAGGAAATGCAGGGTGATGTTGGAATCGAAGCTTTACTTGAAGGTCAACATGTCTCCAAGGTAGAGGAGCCCCAAATTGAGACTCCAATTTCCGAGCCCCAAATTCCTCACACCTTTGAAGCTCAAGAAAAAGAACATCCAACACTTGAGGAGCCATATGTCCCTTCAATTGAAACGCCGCGAGGTGAGGATGTGACACCAACATTTCTTGAAGAGGAGGAAGAGACTCCAATCGCCAAGGAACATACGAGTGACTCCATCCAAACACTTCATGAGCTTCCACAAGACATTGATACGGAGGCACCATTTGAAGTCCCAACAAAACAAAAGGTGGAACTTGAAGAAGCCAAACCAAGTTTGGAAGAGGTACCAACATCTATGGAGCTTCCAACTAGCCATTCCATTGAAGAAACCGAAGGCGATCTTGGGTTCAAAACCTTGCTTGAAGGTCAAAATGACTTTGAGCTAAAAGAACCCCAAATTCACGGTCCAATTACGGAGCCCCAAATTCTTGAAAAGTTTGAAGCTCAAGAGAAGGAGGCTCCAATAGTTGAAGAGCCATATGTCCCTTCTACTAAACAACCGCAGGATCAAGATGTGAAACCCACATCTATTGAGGAAAAGGAAGACACAAGCGCTTCCATTCAAGGACTTCACGAACTTCCACACGACAGTGAAGTCGAGGCACCATTTGAAGTCCCGACAACAAAGGAGGTCGGACCCGAGGAAGTGGAACCAAGTTTTGAAGAGGTACCAAGATCCTTCGACCTTCCAATTGCCCACCCCATCGAGGAAACGCATGGCGATGTTGCAATCGAAGCTTTACTTGAAGGTCAACATGTCTCCGAGATAAAGGAACCCCAAATTGACACTCCAATTACAGCGCCCCAAATTCCTCACACCTTTGAAGCTCAAGAAAAGGAACATCCAACACTTGAGGAATCATATGTCCCTTCAATTGAAACACCACGAGGTGAGGATCTGACACCGACATCTCTTGAAAACGAGGAAGAGACTCAATTCGCCAAGGAACATACCACTGACTCCATCCGAGAACTTCATGAGATCCCACAAGACATTGATACGGAATCACCATTTGAAGTCCCAACAGAACAAAAGGTGGAACTTGAGGAAGCCAAACCAAGCTTGGAAGAGGTACCAACATCCGTGGAGCTTCCAATTAGCCATTCCATTGAAGAAACCAAAGGCGATGTTGGGCTCAAAACCTTGCTTGAAGGTCAAGATGACTTTGAGGGACAGGAACCCCAAATTGAGGGTCCAGTTACGGAGCCCCAAATTCATGAAGAGTTTCAAGCTCAAGAGAAGGAGGCTCCCATAGTTGAACAGCCATATGTCCCTTCTACTGAACAACCGCAGGATCAAGATGTGAAACCCACATTTATTGAGGAAAAGGAAGACACTTCGATCCCGAGGGAAGAAACAAGCGCTTCCATTCAAGGACTTCACGAACTTCCACACGATGGTGATGTGGAGGCACCATTGGAGGTCACAACAAGAAAGGAGGTCAAACCCAAGGCAGCAGAACCAAGCTTTGAAGCGGTACCAAGATCCTTGGACCTTCCAATCGCCCACCCTGTCGAGGAAACACACGGCGATGTTGGAATCGAAGCTTTACTTGAAGGTCAACATGTCTCTGAGATAAAAGAACCCCAACTTGAGACTCCAATTACGGAGCCCCAAATTCCTCACACCTTTGAAGCTCAAGAAAAGGAACCTCCGACACTTGAGGAGCCATATGTCCCTTCAATTGAAACGCAACGAGGTGAGGATGTGACACCGACATCTCTTGAAGAGGAGGAAGAAACTCCAATCGCCAAGGAACATACGAGTGATTCCATCCAAACACTTCATGAGCTTCCACAAGACATTGATACGGAGTCACCATTTGAAGTCCCAACAGAACAAAAGGTGGAACTTGAGGAAACCAAACCAAGTTTGGAAGAGGTCCAAACATCCGTGGAGATTCCAACTAGCCATTCCATTGAAGAAACCGAAGGCAATGTAGGGCTCGAAACCTTGCTTGAAGGTCAAGATGACTTTGAAGTACAAGAACCCCAACTTGACCGTCCAATTACGGAGCCCCAAATTCTTGAAAAGCTTGAAGCTCAAGAGAAGGAGGCTCCCATAGTTGAAGAGCCATATGTCCCTTCTACTAAACAACCGCAAGATCAAGATGTGAAATCCACATCTATTGAGGAAAAGGAAGACACTTCGATCCCCATGGAAGACACAAGCGCATCCATTCAAGGACTTCATGAACTTCCACACGACGGTGATATCAAGACAACATTTGACGTCCCAACAAGAAAGGAGGTCGCACCCGAAGAAGTGGAACCAAGTTTTGAAGTGGTACCAAGATCCTTGGACCTTCCAATTGCCCACCTTGTCAAGGAAACGCAGGGCGATGTTGGAATCGAAGCTTTACTTGAAGGTCAACATCTCTTTGAGGTAAAGGAACCCCAAATTCCTCACACTTTTGAAGCTAAGGAAAAGGAACCTCTCACACTTGAGGAGCCATATGTCCCTTCAATTGAAACGCCACCAGGTGAGGATGTGACACCGACATCTCTTGGAGAGGAGGAGGAGACTCCAATCGCCAAGGAACATACGAGCGATTCCATCCAAACACTTCATGAGCTTCCACAAGACATTGATACGGAGGCACCATTTGAAGTCCCAACAGAACAAAAGGTGGAACTTGAGGAAGCCAAACCAAGTTTGGAAGAGGTACCAACATCCGTGGAGCTTCCAACTAGCCATTCCATTGAAGAAACCGAAGGCGATCTTGGGCTCGAAACCTTCCTTGAAGGTCAAGATGACTTTGAGGTAAAGGAACCCCAAATTGAGGGTCCAGTTACGGAGCCCCAAATTCATGAAAAGCTTGAAGCTCAAGAGAAGGAGGCTCCAATAGTTGAAGAGCCATATGTCCCTTCTACTAAACAACCGCAGGATCAAGATGTGAAACCCACATTTATTGAGGAAAAGGAAGACATTTCGATCCCGAGGGAAGAAACAAGCGCTTCCATTCAACTACTCCACGAACTTCCACGCGACGGTGATGTGGAGGCACCATTGGAGGTCACAACAAGAAAGGAGGTCGGACCCAATCAAGTGGAACCAAGCTCTGAAGAGGTACCAAGATCCTTGGACCTTCCAATTGCCCACCCCATCGCGGAAACACATGGCGATGTTGGAATCGAAGCTTTACTTGAAGGTCAACATGTCTCCGAGATAAAGGAGCCCCAAATTGAGACTCCAATTACGGAGCCCCAATTTCCTCACACCTTTGAAGCTCAAGAAAAAGAACGTCCAACACTTGAGGAGCCATATGTCCCTTCAATTGAAACGCCACGAGGTGAGGATGTGAAAGCAACATCTCTTGAAGAGGAGGAAAAGACTCCAATCGCCAAGGAACATACGAGTGACTCCATCCAAACACTTCATGAGCTTCCAAAAGACATTGATACGGAGTCACCATTTGAAGTCCAAGCAAAACAAAAGGTGGAACTTGAGGAAGCCAAACAAGGTTTGGAAGAGGTCCCAACATCCGTGGAGCTTCCAACTAGCGATTCCATTGAAGAAACAGAAGGCGATGTAGGGCTCGAAACCTTGCTTGAAGGTCAAGATGACTTTGAGGTCACAGTACCCCAAATTGACGGTCCAATTACGAAGCCCCAAATTCCTAAAAAGTTTGAAGTCCAAGAGAAGGAGGCTCCCATACTTGAAGAGCCATATGTCCATTCTACTGAACAACCGCAAGATCAAGATGTGACACCCACATCTATTGAGGAAAAGGAAGACACTTCGATCCCCACGAAACACACAAGCGCTTCCATTCAAGGACTTCACAAACTTCCCCAGGACGATGATGTGGAGGCACCATTTGAAGTCGAAGCAACAAACGAGGTCGGACCCGAGGAAGTGGAACCAAGTTTTGCAGAGGTACCAAGATCCTTGGACCTTCCAATTCCCCACCATGTCGACAAAACGCAGGGCGATGTTGGAATCGAAGCTTTACTTGAAGGTCAACATGTCTCCGAGGTAAAGGAACCCCAAATTGAGATTCCAATTACGAAGCCCGAAATTCCTCACACGTTTGAAGCTCAAGAAAAGGAACCTTCAACACTTGAGGAGCCATATGTCCCTTCAATTGAAACGCCACGAGGTGAGGATGTGACACCAACATCTCTTGAAGAGGAGGAGGAGACTCCAATCGCCAAGGAACATACGAGTGACTTCATCCAAACACTTCATGAGCTCCCACAAGACATTGATACGGAGTCACCATTTGAAGTCCCAAGAGAAAAAAAGGTGCAAGTTGAGGAAGCCAAACCAAGCTTGGAAGAGGTACCAACATCCGTGGAGCTTCCAATTAGCCATTCCATTCAAGAAACTGAACGCGATGTTGGGCTCGAAACCTTGGTTCAAGGTGAAGATGACATTAGAGTAAAGGAACCCCAAATTGAGGGTCCACTTATGGAGGCCCAAATTCTTGGAAAGTTTGAAGCTCAAGAGAACGAGGCTCCCATAGTTGAAGAACCATATGTCCCTTCTACTAAACAACCGCAGGATCAAGATGTCAAACCCACATCTATTGAGGAAAAGGAAAACACTTCGATCCCCAGGGAAGAAACAAGCGCTTCCATTCAAGGGCTTCACGAACTTCCACACGACGGTGATGTGGAGGCACCATTGGAGGTGACAACAAGAAATGAGGTCGGACCTGAGGAAGTGGAACCAAGTTTTAAAGAGGTACCAAGATCCTTGGACCCTCCAATTG